>Ga0209367_1002374_pt1 | contig 24799 bp, 20 predicted proteins | sample WorMetLIZISLAND2_FD_187412 | JGI IMG/M metagenome (GOLD analysis project Ga0209367, IMG submission 187412) | Marine gutless worms symbiont microbial communities from Max Planck institute for Marine Microbiology, Germany - Olavius geniculatus... ... | reverse complement strand
CACGGTAGAAAAGTGTCAGTAATGTATTGAATGTCTAGCTATGCAGACGTTAGACATTCTACAGTCTGCTGAATTGTTAGCGAAACATCAGGCCACGCAGGAAGATCAGTCCATCGACAGTTTGTATGGCGTGGAAGTACCACGAATCCAGGAATTACAACTGAGCAGTCGCGCCGGGAACAGCACGGTCGCCATGCCCCCAGAGTATCACTCCTGTCGCGGCGGTCCTATTGTCATTCCTAGTATACTCTACTTGTTACAGGGGGCCACACAGATGCAGTGGACAAGGCGAGAAGGCACACTGCAGGCGAGAGAAACAGATTGCTGACGTCGATTTTACCTCTGGCTGGCGTCAACAGCAATTAACCGCATTTTGAATACTCTATTTTCTGCGGATTTCTCCCCATTTCCGCGGTAATACCGTGGCGTTAATCCCCGTTACCGCGGTATTACCGTTACATCTGTCCCCATTACCGTTACTACCGCAGTAAAATATTATTGGTTGTCCCCATTACCGCAGGATTACCGCGGTATTACCGCTGTACCCATACGTAAAGCTCTCTATTTTGCTGTGAAATGCTTGTAGTCTACAATTTGTTGCAAAAATGCTCTAGACTTTCAATTTGTTGTAGCCTACAGCTTTCTACGTAGCAAATTCACAACAAACTGAAGCAAGTAGAGTTTGGGCTAAAGCACACACAGAATGGGCGATTAAACATCAGAGATAAAGATAGCCAGCAAACTACAAGACCGGACTAAATATGATGATCTGAATGAATTAATCAGAAATACTGAACAATGTGCATTAGCTGATATTACTACTACTGCTACTGCTACTACTACTAAGTACTACAATTAGCGAGACCTGGAAATTTGGAGATCTTCCACTTGGCATTCAAACAGTTCACTGAGTATCTTCAAATTGCTGTCTTCCAATTTCTCGACAGCATGAAAAAGCTCAGTCACTTCTTTGCGATGAATCTCCGTCTAAATTTACCAACAGCACAGCACTACAACACTACTGTAGACGTACCATACAGTTCAAAGGCAAAAATGTTGCACAGTTACTGAAGAACACAATGAACACACATTGCTTTGAAATACAGAAATTATTCAACAGTGGTAAAAACTCTGCATGCCTTTGCGCACTCTTTAGCACATTTGGTCATGCTGCGACCTAGACCTTTGACATTACATTGATTTTTCCCAAGTAATGCATCTTTGTCTAATAAAATGCATTACCGACAAAACTGTGGTAAAAAATCTCTGCAACGTGTATCTGTAGAAAATATCACAAAGAGTCATAGACAGATGGACATGCACACACAGATGGACAGACAGCCGACATGAGTAGGACTACACAATACCTCCAGTACCACCAAACACAAAGGCATAAAATACACAAAAGCTGAAAATATAAAAATGAAAATATTAGGCAAGTGTAAAAGACCTCACGAGTCAACCAGTCATTGTCAACAACTTCTCGACGGCCATATCTGTCCATTCTTGCAATCGCTTTCTGCCACATCAAAACATCAGCTCCTGGTGACTTTAGCTGCATATGCCTACTAAGCAACAATAATGGTTACAACCATACAGACACCAAGGGCGGCGGCAGGGGGTCTAGGGGTCCAGACCCCCAGCCTCCAACAGAATGACCCATAAGATTTGCTCAAATCTGAACTTTTTGGATGGGTAATGGGGAGGGTAACAGTGGTAAATCGACAGCCACCCAATCTGAATCTGAAAACCTGGCGCCACCTCTGATGGAAACTAATACAACGTGATCGAGCAATGGAATGCATCGCACACACAACAAAAAGCTGGAATAAACATTAACGACAGCAATCCATTTCATGATCAACAATGCAAAAATAAAGTTAAAAACGGTAAAAAAAATCATCAAATAGCAAAATCATGTATTTTGCAATGCATCAATGAACATGTGGGAAAAATTACATTATAAAAATTGCATTATAAAAATTGCATTATAAAAAATATCTAAAGATCAAGATAAAGTCTTCAAAAACAACAGTACGATAATAACAGCAATAATTACTTAAATTCATTTTAACGGTACAATATAAAGACTTATAAACTTTTAGCATAACTAAGCAGTAAATGATAAAAAAGTCACAAACAAGAAAAAATGATATGATGTTAATAAACAAAAAATGCTGTAAAAGATAAGTAACTACAACTCAAATTTAAGCTAAACCAGTACATTTCAAATTGAGTGACATCATCAATCACGCAGCACGAACACTCTTATTTCACATAATAAACACATAAGAAATTCCTTGAGCTTCAACGACTTCTACATAAATGATATTTTTCACACAGAATAAAAGTTTTTCACACAGCACATGCTGCAATCAGCTATCTCACTTATTAAAAACAAAACATGCTGTAGAAAAAAAGTAAATACAAAGAGTCACCTCGGTTGCAATATATTTTTGCTGGTTAAGAATATCTGCTGTGGTTTTCTCGATTTCTTCCTTTGCTCTGTGGAGCGTCAACTGTAGGTGATCTGTACAGTTCATAATAAGACACCGACTGCTAAACAACGTCATAAATACAGACAAACACCACTTTTAATGTCACTTTTGGTAGGCTAAATTTCTGTTTTGGCTAGAGCTGTCAAAGCATTAATTTTTTTAATGCATGAATGCACTGCGTTAATTTTTAACGCATTAATTAACGCATTATTAATGCACTCAGGTCCATCGAGAGGGCCCCGCAACGTTTGAGGGGCCACGCGTGTAGAATATAGAAAGTTAGAAACACATTTTAAAACGCATAATTAACAATTGTCTAACTGACATCATAGCCAGCATAAAAATCTATTAGCCTGTCGTCAGAATAATTATTTATTACAGTAGTGATGGAATGGCAAATACAGTTTAGTTACTTGAATTCATTTGATTGTCAAATAACTGTAGTTTAACGAAATATTGGAAATTTTGTTTAACAGAATTTAGTAAATTAACATAAATTTACACACGTGCATTAATTTTTTAACATGCGTTAATTTATTAACGCATTAAAGCATTAATTAATGCATTAATTTGACAGCTCTAGTTTTGGCCTTTCGTAGTGGACTGGGGGCCCAACTAATGCTTGTATTAGTTATTTAAAACCAGTGATCTAGAACTCTGGGCCTGTAATAGAGACCCAACCCAACTTGTATGAGAAGGTGCATAGTAACTTGTACCTGATATCTGCTGCACATGCACAAAATTTAGTCCTGCATCAAGTTAGCTTCTCAAAAAATTACCTACTGGATATTTCTGTAAATGATGCTTCCATGTCAACCAGCTCCTGTTCCAGTAAGTGAATGGTTTTGTCATTCTCGTGTTGTCCTTTGTCACGAAACTGCTTCCAGTACATCAAATTACTGTCTTCCCGGGTGACCTGTTCATCCGTATTCACCAGCTGCTGTTTAAGTTCTGCACTCATCACACAGCACAGTTTCATAAACATGACACTATAAGGCTTAAATCCGAATTCCACTATGATGATTTGTTGTAGATTTGTTGAACCTTTTGCCAACACGTTACAACTCTTATTTATACAAAAGGTAGCAAAAGAAATTTATTCTTGTTAAATGCTAAAAAAATCCTGTAGAACCAACAGTGTTTGAATCCATGCATCAAAATATTGGAATTCCTTACCAGACTGTATAAAAGCCTTACCAACTTTCAAAGCATTCAAGTCCTCATTAAAAAGTCATTTACTATCGTTTTATAATACTTGAGTGATTTTCTTCTAGACAATATCTTGCTATGTTTACCTCTGCCAAGGAGGTTATGTTTTTGCCAGACTTGGTTTGTTTGTTTGTTTGTTTGTTTGTTTGTTTGTCTGTCTGCCTGTGTGTCAGCAAGATAACTCCAAAAGTTATGGACAGATATTTCTGAAATTTTCTGGGAATGTTGGGAATGGCAAAAACTACCAGTGATTCAATTTCGGGGGGTGATCCGGAAGGAATCCTCGATTCTGGATCACTTTGAAATTTTCTTTAACATTGCTTTCAATGGGGCATAAGGGAAACCACTGCCAAACTGAATATGGTGCTGCCACCTGGCGAACAACATGGCCTTGGCGGAGGTCTGTGGGCTCTGACTGCTTTCTAGTTAACATTATTCCTATCAAATTAATCACTGCCTTATTAAAGTTGCTTTGCATATAGTGGATTTTGCTTCTTATATGTTTATTGTCCTGGCAGTAATGTGTTTAATTGTTAATATCTATGATACTGTATGGTTAACTGTATGTGGGCTATCGCATATTATTTTGTTTTTTAATCATTTGTGCAAAATTAATTATTTGAGTAATATTAGTTTGGTTAGGGACCAGTCCTAGCATAAGCTATTCTAGCTTTTGACTCGTTCCTGTTGCATAATATTATTTTATGTTACTATTATTGCTTGTTGGTGGCGATAAATGCAATAAAAATAAATGATGCTGATGATGAAATCACACAACAAAATATATGGTACTAACACATAAAGATTCTGCAGACTTGCTGTAGGTGATTGCCGCAAAAAAAATTACATCTTTAATAATAACCAAAGTACCGGTAACTACAATGTGAGATATAGATTTTCACAGCTCAAAAAACAAATGTTAGGAACCACACAAAAATGCTGTTCATTATGTTATTACATCCTTACTTATGTCTATTAATGTTAACAAAAGAATTAACTAATCCACAGCTATGAAAGAATTAAACTGCATTGCTTTAATTATTTTGATATAGTAAACTGATGTAAACTAAATACAACCAGTTCTCTCATGGAAAAAATGAAAAAATGGACTGCAAGAATTATATCTGATTTGTTAGCAAATAATAAATGCAGACAGCAACAAAACCAAAAATAATACCAGTATAAAATGCAAACAGAATACTCTGTCAAATAAAAATCAAAACATTAGGCATTTTACATTAAAACTGTCATGCATTGTATATGGAAAATAAGAAAAAAAGACTCACCAGCTAGCTGTTCGTTGTTGTTTTTACTCATTTCCCAGCTGCGCATCATCTCTGTCACAACTTGTTCTTTGCTGACGACATTCTGCTTATTTAACATCTTCTCAAACTCTCTGGAATTCTGCAGCAACTTACTGATTGCAACTTCCTGGTCTTCCTTCAGCTGACTGTTCTAAATAAATTGACAATCACAAATCATAATCAGTTCTCAATAAAATTTTAGTCTGCACAGTGCACACTGTAATTCTGATCAAAAAGTACACATGTTGATATTTGACAAATCATGAACAGCTAACAAACTACACTAGTAAAACATTTATGAACTTAATGGCCATTCATGAAAAATAATTAGCACTAGAGCACGGCAAATAAAATGCTAAATTATTAGTTAATAATGAGAAAGATGATATGAAGCAGCAGACACCATAGTGGTCATTGAAGTTGAAAATAACCAAAAAACAAACTAAAATTTAAATAATTATATCACATACAGTTGAGCTTAAACAACAAAAATGTACAATGTGTTAAGAAGAGCAGAAGTTATATTTACAAAAATGTACGTAACATTGTAAGTTTGTCTTACAAACAAATTTTATACACAAAAAAAACATAAATAAACTTACTCTGGCTTTAAAGCGAGCATTCTGATCTTCCAACCGTTTAAGTTCAAAATGACTGTCTGCCAAAGCCTTCTCTTTCAAACCGATGCTAAATATAAAATAATTTCAACAACACACAAGTTTGCTTACTAATACTGCAAATACATTTTTTGTTATTCATACTACAGTACTGGTACTTGCTTAACGATAAACATAGCTGTATATGGTGCAGCCTGTACAGTTATTTTGTATAATACTGGTAATGTTTTGAGTTCTTGTCCATTAATTCACCTGCACTTAAATCAACTGCTAAAGTTAAGGTTATGGCTAAAGTTAGATTAAGTCGACTCAAGTTGACTTAGGCCTTCCAAATCGGGTCAAGTCGTTCTGTAGCAGCGTCACTGTCAAAATTTTCTGGCACCGTCGGTTTCATTACAAGTCATTTCAAGTCGACTTGAGAAGTCGACTCCACCAGAAATCTTCCATCTTAGCAGTTCTCTGAAACGTAGCTATCGATGAGTTCGGGCAAATACGGCAATTTGTAACACATTTCAGTAACCTTATATAAAATAACGGTATACCGATTAGGTAGAACGGATTATCGAGATTCAACACTTCGTATATAGAGGTTTTCGTGTGAATCAGCCTAGTGTGAATGACGTAATTTCTATGTTGTTGTTCCCCATGCATCAGGTCACTCAAATTTTGCATGCCTAGGATTAATTGACGCAGGGCTAATTATTAGTGTAAAAAGTTTATCCATATGCCCTAACAGTTAGCCACAATACATCTGTTACAGACAGAGAAATGGCCAGACAACAGACGGATGGACGACAAAATGCCAAAGACGCCGTAGCATGCTGTAGCTGTAGCGCATCAAAACAGACATAAAACACACAGTTTTAACCGACTGTACGAACTTCCTTCAGAAAATGACAATAAAAAAGACGTCTGCTGAAAGAATAAAACACTTTATGACTAGCCTACAGTATACGTACAGTGTTCACGCAAGTACTGTTCATCACAACTTCTGCACGTCTCAAGTCGTTTGAAGTCGACTCAAGTCGACATGCTGCTATCAAGTCGAGTCGAGTCGGATGTGCTCAAAACGACCGCCATCGACTTGGGGTCATTTTAGCCTCAAGTCGGGTCACGTTTTTTTACCTCAGCGACTCGCAGGTCTAATTATACTGCTACGCGTAACAGAAACTCACTCATATGCAAGTAGCGCTTCTTTCCATGGAATATCGGGGCCATCGCTCTTCTTCTTGCGTTGTGACCCACTCTTCTTGCCCTTTTCCTTGCTCGTTTTCCCCATTTTGGCCCACAGCTAAGTATATCGATGACGCAATTTTTTCATGTACACGTCAGCACAAATCGTCTTTTTGTCACCATTGTGTGGACATCAAAAGAAATAAGACTACTTCAACTGCATATCGTTGCTATGTAAACAACGCCATGTTGCCAACGAACTCATTAGTGATGTGTCAATGCTATGAAATATATTGATTATCGTTTCGATATCGATATACTCATTTCGCGTTTTGTATTGAGCGTCGAAATTCTTCTAACAGTCGGCGCACAACAGTAAATTGCACCTATTTCAGTAAATTTCTTTAAATTAAACTAAAAGTTGCAGCACGTTCAGCCACGGGCTCACTCACTATACTACTAGCCCAATTGACGTTAGGCCAGTGTTTTCATTTTGCATGTTTTGTCAGGCGTCCTTGTTTTTATCTCAGGATATTTTACGGCGCCTGCCAACAGTTTGAGACCATTACCTGTATCTTTGAAAGTTCCATGAAAACACGTCGAACTGCGCCGAACTATAACAGTGGATGACTGATCAAAGCTTGCCTATGAGATTGCTCAGCCTCAATGCGAACTTGTAAAGTGAAACATAGCCTAAGACTTAGGCGGTATCTGGGCAGAGCTACCACAAGCAAGTTTTTTGGTTCCAAAATTACGCGTACAGAGTCTAGAGCATTAGGCTAATAATCTGCTGCTAAGGCTCCGCTCCATGGTCGTAGCCAGAATCTAGTTGTAGGGGGGGCACTTGAAAGGTGGGGTATGAGAAAAGGTATCCCTCCCCACGGGGAAAGGGTCTGGGAAAAAAGCCGTGCCTTCTCCCCAGAAAATTTTTGGATTTTTCATGTGAAAAATGATGTCTTTTGGTGCATTTTAGCACTATTTTAAGTAACTGTCTATGCTCGGGGGGAGGGGGGGCACCTGCCTCCATCAGTGCCCACCCCTTTGGCTACGCCAGTGCTCCGCTCTGTCAAACCAGAATCGGCCTAATGTTCTTGCACGGTACCCACGTACTGAATGATCTGGCCCTGTTCTCGTGAACTTTGCCAGCGAACTGCATGGGTAAAGTGCAGCATCTGCAACAGGGATGCCTTTAAGCCAGATGCGGCCGTAGAGCTGCAGTTGGGCGCGAAGTTGGTTGCAAGCATCTTCTAGCGTCGAGGGAATATTGTGAGACTACGCGCTCGATGAGCGCCCAAACTGTTTACAAAACACGTACACGACCGCAGCGGCTGCAGCAGCAGCAAATGAACGCTTGAGATCTCATGTAAGTAGACCTACATGTACTATCGCCGCCTATTTTCATACACTGCGCAATCACTTTAAACTGAAGTTTTTTGTCGCATTATGGTATTTTTTATCTGTTTGGTAAATAGACGTTCTTAAGTGCTTGCATAGAATGTGTGGCTTTCAAAGTTCAAAACTGCAATGAAGACCCCTATCGTTGGCGGCGATTCGTCACTCACGGTCGTACCCGACCTCTGTTAAATTTTCACGTTCAGCGTCACCACTAAATCTCATGGCTTAATCGTGTCTGTGTAGTGTCTGTTTATACGCACCCGACAAAAAATAGTTTCCGTGTGTTAGGCTTTACTTATTTAAGGCCTAGGCCTACTTACTTAGCCTACTATGCAAGTGCTTGCAACGTATGTGCTTTTGGCTGTAGTTTAGGGAGTACACACATGTATGGAGTAACAGCAACTTTTCACTTTTTTCCCAAAGAGCTGAATACATCTCCGCAGTGACGGCTTTAAACCCGGGCCGGGGGCACAGGCCCCCAGTTTTACTCCAGTCCCCCTCTAGTTTCGTGGCCAACGATGATTTTTTTGCAAAGAAAACACAAATATCTGATTTCTTTGCGTTTCCAAATTTTAGAAAAGTGGGCAAATTCGTGTCTTTCATTGAACGTACAAAAACCAAAAGTGCTTCAGCTTCAGGGGAGAGGGGCTTTATCCCCCTGCCTCCTTGACCACGGGCTCTGCCCCCAGGCTCTATAGGCTCGCGCTACCGGGCTCGTCATGGGGCCGCGCCCCCCTCAGATATTGCGAGCTTCTCCATAAGCTTACTTTTATGAGCATTTGCTCCATGGTTTATTATATGTTGTCAAGATCTTCTGCTTCGCTGCAAACGTTGGCCTTTCCACTCATAAAAAGTTGGCGCCGTTTACCGTTGCTGTGTTTAATAGAAATGCATCGTGTATAGGCCTATAGTACAGGTTTGTGCGGATGCCACATCATTTCACTGTCCTCTTGCCCCGAGTCACTCTCTAATACTTGAGATACAACTCAGAAACGGTGATCGTTTACGCTAAGCGATGAAGCAAGGTGCATATTATTGTAGTGCAGTGCAATGTGCATAAAGTGCACTGTAGCATATAAGCTATAGAACAGTGTTTTTTGCGCTCAGCCGTATATATTTAGCATGTATTAAGTCCGAAATATTTTGTTAGAACGTTTAGGGAAAAATCGAGTCCACTGGGATAAGTAGACTTCAGCGTCTACTGTTAGATCTGCACAATGAAAAGGCACGTCTAATGTAGGCCTATGTGTCAGATTATCAGCTAGTGGAGCCACCAATATTCCGTTTACACGATCGAGCAAACATCGAGCAAACATCGAGCTGGCTCGTCCAGCTAACATATAGCCAGCTCGTCGAGCCAGCTTGATCGTGTAAACGGGGTATAACAATCGATCGAATGTCGGCTTTGAATTAGCGTCGAAACTGATGACCGTCTGTTTCCAGGATGTATACGTATAAGCCTATACACAATGGACTGAACACGCGGTTTGTTGTCTGCATTAGCTGAACCTAATACCTCGTTTACACGATGATACAAACATAAAGCAAACGTATTCAATTCGTGTACGACGTGTGCTCTAAGTTTGTTTCATGGTTGCTTTATCGTGTAAACGGGGTTTAAAAATTGTTGTTGCTATTAGTGGTGATTAACATTCGGCGCGTAGCAAGATATTTTATGCCCGTATGATTGACGAGCGTCGTTTTAGCAGTCTGGCTGGGTTCGTTCCATCAATAAGTTACAAAAGAGCATCATCCTGCCAGTTTTTCAAAATATAAAAACCTTTAAGCTATAGGCCTACAAGTACGTCTACATCATTACACATTCACTGCCAGATTCTATCATCGATCGACAGCGATCAATGGCAGAAGATGTAGAAGGTCGTTTCAATGGAAAAAGAACACCCGGGCGGCGATTATCGCGAAAATAAAACTGTTGAGCAGCTGTGGCGATAAGTGACAGCCACTGAAATCGGATAGGCTTATATTACGGATTAATCGAAGCGGCTGATATGTTTTAGGATTACAGCAGCAGTGTACAGTTGATCGAAAACTGCGGCATTGAAGATGTACGCGTTGAGCGACGACGAACGAGGAGTCCAGAGTGTTAATCAGCTCGAGTTGAGACGACAACCGCGCGCCGATATCAACATAGCGCGGGCGGCGTCACCCGACGTCACGGTGTCCGTGTTGAACTTTCGTCACGCCAGCAACGTGGTCGCGACGCTCAGCCACGTACAACTGTTCGCACTGGGCATCACGCGCCTTGTCATCGGCGCGCTGTGCATCGTCTTCAACATCGTCAACATCTGCTTCATCGATAAAGTCGGCTGGGTTGTCTACGTCACCGGAAATGGATTCTGGGCCGGATGCATGGTCAGTGTTTTGCGACTGTTCTAATAGGCAGCAATATACGGTCCTTCCCTTCTGTCTGTTCATCTCCCTGTCCCGTACGGGTCGCCAACTCGAAAACTAAAAGACGTAGAAAATCTTAAGTCGGTATAAACGTTTTTCGTCAGCAGGAATAATCGTTGCGCCGGTTCTCAGTTTAAACAAGAAAAGCCCAGCCAACGCAAAGGAAAACGCGAGACAGCGATGCATGTGTGAAGGCCCGGTGCGAACGAAATCTAAGCTCACAACGACATGTTTCATTTAGACTCGACGGCGGATGCGCCTAGCGCCATATCCAGTGCATGAATTCCAATGATGGCTGAAAATCGCAAATGTTTCTTTAGTTGCCAGAGGGCACCAGACGACCGGCGGTGTATAGTGTTTGACTTGTACTCGCCAGAGGCCGTGACCTGTCTCGCTCTGCCAACGCCGTATCGGCTGGAAATCGCAAATTTTCCCTACCTCTCTGTCATTGAGCGCCCTCGCTCGGGGTGACACGTTTCGAATTTATGGAAAAGCTTTACGGGTTCTAAAACTAGAGTCTTCCAGGCAGCCGACGGTAAGGATTTGGTGATTCTAGCTTGCACCGTTTTTGACTGATCCACTCGTATGATGGACGGACAGACGGATGGACAAACAGAATTGCGATGGCTAAGACGCGCTACAGGCTACAGCAGTAGCTGCTGTCGCGCGTAAAAAGTCAAATGTTAGGGTTACGGACGGCCGCACAACATGTCGGCAATGGGCCGACTATAGTTCAAAAACTATGTAGCTACGGCATACAATAAAGCCTCAGAGACGTAGTAATTCAGTCTGCTCGTGCACTGGTGGGCACGTGTTGTTCAGTGATGTCCCAGGCGTGTAGCGAGCGCTCCGACAAAATATCGCACTGTTGTTAGCTGCGTATACACTGTACATCAAGTAGCAGAGTAATTTAGCACCCGACGCCATCACTCGCTGCGAACACGTTATTTTGGGAGAATGACAAGTCTCGTCGGCTTGGCGATATGCTGCCGTTGGACAGAGCGTTTTTGCTGATTTTTTTGACTGTCTGTAGAATAGTTCCACTGTCCGTAGCAGTATGATGGTTGCAATTTGGCAATAAATTTTTGACTGGGGTGGACTTTCATATGTTTCCTTTTCTCGGAGAGTGGGGTTTCTGTCTAATATGTTATATGGGGGCCACGCGATTATCTCTGCGAAATGGCATATCATTCCATCCAACGTCTCTAACAGGACGCGCGAATGTGACAGACGGACAGACGGATGGACAGGATCGCCGCGCTGTGGTAACAGCACAATGCAGCTGTCGCGTTGCCGCCTAAAATACGACAGGCGAATAAACTTTCCTGCGAAACATGGCTGCTATTTCCTCACGCTCACGCGAAAGATCATTTTGACGTCGAGCATTATTTTTGCTAGAATGAGTGAACAGTTGCCATCAATGTTAGACTTACTGTATCTGCATATATATTTTAATGCTACCGGAACTATAGAACTAAAACTGCTTATAAGTACATTTCTTGTACCAGCATGCGTAGGTTTGCACCTCATACTTTCTTCCTTTCATATCTTGCTGTACAAAATTAATGATGTGCTAATTAAGTTTATTTATTTCTAGTTAGCCGACCGCACTTAAATAACGGTCGAGCTGTCTGTCTGTCCGTCTCTCTGTTCGTCTCTAAGGAATGTATTGTGGCTAAACTGTTTGTTTGGTCTTAGGGGGGAAACTATTTACATGAGTAATTAGCCATGTGTGTTGTATTCGGGCATGCAAAATTTCAGCCATTTTTTGCAAGGGGGACATTTTAAATGTTGAATGGCGGGTGGTATAGAAAAAAATGTGCATTTTCAACGGAAAGCTAACCATGTCTCGGAAACGGTGGGAGATATAGCGAAGGTTACTATTAATCACTAATAGAAAGTGGCAGTCATCCTTTCAGATAGAATGAAAGTTATCGACTTTGGATGACCTTGTCACTGACAACCAGTACGGTCAGCTATCCTAGCGACAGCTGGACTTTTTGGTTTAGTATTTAGTATACGGTACATAAACATCATAATACGTGATAAAATATAATTAAATATTGTATCTAACCATCATTAGCCATCTGTCACTTCAGGATGCTGTAGAGGGTCTGTAGAATATGATACTGATTATAATTTTAATTACAATTTGTGAATTAATTTTGTTTCAGTGTTTGGCGTCGGGGGCCTTGTGTATAGCAACCAGCAGAAATAAAACGCGGTTGATGGTACGTATAACGAACGTATTTCAGTTCTTTTGATATTATTGCACGGCGTTTTTGCTGCTGACGTTAAAATATCATCCTTCAGCACTGTTTAATGTTTACTTCACGCCACGTTCTGCATGCCGGTATTTTTTCACTTTTAAAGAGAGAGGGCAGGTGAAGAAAACACCCTCCCCATCTACCTACGCTTCTGTCTTTTGGAGAAGGAAAATATCAGTGTTCTTTGAATGGTGTGAGTTTGAGTGATGGACATTTTGCGCTAAGCTGCAAGTTCTATGCTTGCAGGTAGTGGGCTGTGTGTTGGCCGAGATGATGACGTCATTCCTGGCTCTGCAGCAGCTGATCGTTGGCGTGCGTGGCGCCATCTGGGCGACGCATCTCTGTACTTATCAGCGTCTGCTCAATGAAGACGACACCTGCCACGTGGTAACTGCAACATTCGCAATCCGACACCCAGCAAAGTAATTACCGGCACTGTGGGGCGTCTCTGCAAACGCGCTATTCTGGGGTAGGGGAAATCGATCGAGTCGGCGTAGGCCTGTGGCGTTACTGAGCTCCTGTGGGCACGATGTAAGCTACTCATCATCATCATCATCATCATATATTCGTTTAATGACAGTTGACATACGCAACTTCTATCAACGCAATCATGTAATATGCCAAAAACTCTTTTAACTGCCAGTTTTCAAGCAAATTTTCTGAACAGCGACTAAAGCCGGTTACCACGTGTTGATTTTCGTATCAACTTCTTTGTATTGCTAATCTTCACGTCCTGCCTATAGATAAATGTAAGGCGATTTTTATAGATTAGAGCCTATTACATGACTTGCGAAACAATGAAACAAAAAGGTAAACGCATAGCTCTGATCATCATGATTTATTGCATACATCGCCACTAGCAAACAACAATAGCGACATAAAACAATGCTATGCAACAGGAACGAGTCAAAAGCTAGAATAGCTTATGATAGAACTTATGCTCTGGGCGATAATGGGATACAAATCGAAATCGGTGACAGAAAATCGCCATCTCCAGTTTCAGTTCACCAAATTGTCCGCGGGCGTCGGGCGAATCTCCGTAGTCCAGGGCGCACATGTAATAATATAAACCACTGGCAAACTCGGCAATGAATTTGCAAGTAAATAATAATTGCCAAAGGTAATGTAACTCTGTAAGACAATACAGCTGTACTTGTAAGGAAACAGAGGAGCACCTAAGACCTAAAATAGCGCCTAAACGCAGTGCGCGCGTGGTATAGGCTGATACATGTTTGTTGAGCAGGGTCGCGTGACGACAGCAATGGAGGCAAGTTTAGCCGCTCTAGCAGTAGTGGCGATCGCCGCTTCAATCTGGACGCTGATCATCTCATGTAAGGCCATCAACTGCTGTACTGAGGTCTCCGTTTCACAGGTCTGCCTTTTCACATCCCCTCTCAACTCTGATTCACTCGGATTACAACATAAAATAGGCCTACTTGGCTAGAAATAACAAGTAATTGGAGCAAAGCTCACGTGACGCGCGATAGCAGCGGTCCTGTCATCTGGGCAATCGTGTACAGCGTGCAAAATAACAATGCGTCTTGAAAAAATACCAAAATTTGAGGCCTCTGTACGGAAGACTTTTCGAACCTAAGAGGTCGAAACTCAGGTGGTTAAAATGTACGTTCAATGCCAAAAATTTCATACGCAGGTTGTCCAGGTCTATCTTCAGCCATTTCGGCACAATATTTACACTTAAAATGTGCGTTGCAGCCGAAAATTGCAAAAAACCCACTAAAACCCCCTGCTTTGGGGTTCAAGGTCATTAAAGGTCATTGATGTTGACACCATTAAAAGCTTGTCACTAATGCTTGTTATGATAAGCAGTAGGACCCCTATAGGGCCTATATGTGCCTATCTCCAACTGTTTTTACACTAAACGAGTCAATAGCGCTAAAATAACCACTTTTTAGGTGGGCAACCGTCTTTGACGTCCGCCTGAGCGGCCTATTTGAACCTAAAAAATTGAGACCTGAACTGTTAAAATCTGCGTTTAATACTGAAAATTTCATAAGAACTTACGCAGGTTGTCTTGGTCTCTAGCCATTTCGTCGCAATTCGCTGTTGAAATGTGCGCTGCAGTCAAAAATTGCGGAAAATTCATCAAAACCCCCTCTTTTGGAGATTCAAGGTCGTTCAAGGTCATCGATGTTGATAAATCTAAAAATCTTGTCACCAATGCTTGTTATGATAAGCAGCATGTCTGTACCTGTCTGCACCCGTTTTCACAGTAGACGAGTCAATAACGTCAAAATGACGTCTTTTTACAGAGAAACCCTTTTTGACGCCCTCATTCGAGGGACCACCCTCAACCAGGGGCACAAAATTTTGTCTTACAAAACTAGAGTCCTTGGGGCAGCCCACAGTGAAGATTTCGTTCTCCTAGTGCGCACCGTTTTGATACAGCTCACGGGTGTGACGGACAGACTGACGGACGCCTTGACGATGGCTAAGGCGCGCGAAGCATTCTGCTGTCGCGCGTAAAAACACGTAGCAATTAAGTAAAAATAGTCAAACAGTATGGCAAAAAAGATTTCGCATATCGATCTCTTCGTTCATTTGACAGTTCGTAATAGACGAGCATGCCGCAGACAGGCCTAGTTAGAAAGATGGCACTGGCATCAACAACCATTGTGTAAGACATTAACTCTCAGGACGCTTCGGTTGTTCAAAGAACAGCTGAGCTGTGTAGTAAATGCTGACTGTGCTTTGAACTGTAAGTAAGCCTGTCTAGATTTTTTTAAATGTCGGTTATACGCCTCTGTGTGTCTTTTCTTGAAAGCAGCGTGGACTTAACGTAAACACAATCTTTTGTGTACTCACTGTACTGTGTACGCGACTGCAGTTCGGCAGCAGCCGCAGCAGCAGCCGCGATGTGATGTCGCAGTTCGCACCAGCCGCCGCATCAGTTGCTTACCGACAAGGCAGCACCGATGACGTCATCGCTGATCGTAACAGTCGCAGCAGCTACGTCACTCTGTACTGACTGATGGGTACGTGACGTCACTGTGACGTCAGCGCCTCGTCTTTGACTGTTTCCGGCGGCGGTGTAGTCCGGTCCAATTAGTCCGAGCCCGCTGAGTTGGACGAGACAAAACGCTCGTGAAATTCGGTATTCACGATCTGAGCATGTGCAGAGATGCAACAGGCAGCGCAACAGAATGTTAGAAATTAAACAATTCTGTCTGTTGACGCTGCATTAACAAAGCACTGTTAACGGCACACTGACTGAGTCAGAGGCCACAAAATCCGAATCCAAGTTCTGAAAAATGAAGACTTGAGTTCGATTCCAGTATCTGTTACCATTTCCGAGATACGGCCACTTATATCTTAAACTTTCCATTGAAAATTGCTGCCAAACCGCTGCAAATGGAGACATGGTTACTATTGACAGCCTATAGGAAGTCGCCAGCGCCTTGTCCGATATACCACCATCGCCGACCCCCTATGACTTACCGTTTAGCCACAAAGCCGCCAGATTGGTATAATATAGTGCGTTGACCCTTCAAGGTCATCCAAGGTCAATGATTTTCATGTCGTTTGAAAGCCAATATGCGACTTCCTATTAGTGATCAACAGCAACGTAGGTCTTATCTATCGCGCACCGTTTTTTAGTCACAATACATCCTCGACAGACAGACGACGACGATTGGACGACAACCATACCATGAGCTCGACGGTTACTTAAGTACGGTCGGCTAAAACGGTGACGCGGTGTCAACAAAGAGAATAAACTTGACTCAGAAACTGGCATTAGTCTGCTGCAATGAACAAACGAAAAAAATGCTAGCGAATAAAAGAAATAAAACACAGAACCGATGAGTCTGAATTAACAGGTATTCCTAATTCGTGCGCTAAGTTTGCGTTGACCTCGTGACCTAGTGATGATTATGCAGTATGGCGATTAACAGAGCAGCTATTCTAACGCACGGTTACTTTATTTTTATACTATACGGACGTTGTGCGTTAATTCTTATCATGTACTATACTTTGTTTTTTATCGGAAAGAACAGACTGTTCAACAATTCAAAAAAATACTACCTGTAAACATTTGTGCATATCGATAGCCTGTAAAATAGCTTATTAGCTATTCGAGTGGATATTGTGTATTTTTTATTCGTTTTCGGCTGCTGATTATTTCATAAGTTCGATTATATTGTTTTTCAGTGAATATGGTGTTCGCTGCATTTCTTTGTATAAATTATTGACAGAAGAAAAATATGCTGCGCAAATGTTTTGTTTTCATGTAACCTTGTCTAAAACATTTTCTTACATAAAGACTGTATTTAAACATGATTTCACTTCAGACAGCAGATTTTATATTAATGCACGTTTTACTCAACCGTTTATACCGAAATTCTGCGACATGCCAGACGTTCCTCTCGTTTGCTTTCAGTTTCAGGAATTACTCCTGAATGACTAAAGAACATAGTAACTGTTGTTGTTGTTATCTTGACAACGGTATTCTGTGTTCTTAAACACAACTGCTAGTTATTATTGCAATGTAAAGAAATAAACAAAAGAATCTCCAATAATATAATCCCAAGCTCACAACATTCAACAGACCAATAACAAGGTATATCGACAACAAGCAACCGAGCACAACTAACCCTACGTCTATACAAAAGCAGGCTACGGAACATGATCAAAAATATACTCTCTGACAATCATCGACATTCTATAACGTACACCAAATACTGCAGATAAAAAAATACACTCACATAATGTTCTGCAAAGTAAATGTGACAGGTAGTAAAAAGGGTAATCAAAACTTAGCCAAACTTTGGTTGCTGATGGAGCTAAAGCCGTAACTGATGGGGTTTTAAAAGTCGGGGCTCAAGTCAAGGTCAAGGTCAAGGTTGCCTGCCACAAGGTCAAATGTTTAAAACTTTGCGACCCCTCATCTCCTGAATAGATTGACGGATTTAGACAAATTAGCACTTATGTTCTTAGGCATACAATCTATGTCACCGGCTAGGTTTCCAAGGTCATAAAGTCAAAGTCAAGGTCAAAGATTCGGATTGAGTTATTGCGTGGCAGGCGTAGGTAGTTTGAGCACGGACGTGTGTTGTGAGGCTAGCTCGAAGTCTGTGCGGGCAGCACGGCAGGAAGTATCTGACCACGGCATTCTCCAAATCCAACACTAATGCCCTTCTTCTCACAGCAACCTACATCATAAATGCACAAAGCATTCTGCACGTGTTGTTATCTGAAATGTTTTCACTATAGAAATTATTAGCAATTTAATGCTGTCCATCACAGAGAGAGAGATACAAGCTTAACGCAGGCGTTTCGCGGCTGCAGGCCCAAAAACTGTGGAAAACAGTCTTCCAGTTCATCGGAGACAAACCAACATTAACTTTGAACAGTCTAAACTACGCAAGACATTTTGTGCTGGCGAGGAGAATCTAGGCTATTGACATTCGTAGGCTAAGTGTTAAATCACGTCTGCTCACTTACTTACTTACTTAGGTGAGGTTCACCTCAGTGACACACTGCCCATCTGTTCATCTGTAAAAGCCTTAGCCTACTGACCGATTTTTAAAAAAAATCTTTCTCATTCACTGTCACAAAACATAGACAACTTGCAGCAAAGTACACTAATCGCCATACCCCATACTTAGCCAGCGTGTTGCTATAACTTAGTAAATTGTGATTTTTGTAAAATACTAATGTCATGCAGAAAATTAGTGTGTATACTGCATTGCTATTTATCTAAGTCAAAATAACAACACAAGGTAAACTGCATACAATATATATTCAACTTTATTCAACATAAAATGGTAGCACATATAAAGAAAAAATAACAAATATAATTAACAACACAGCAGACGGTAAGACAGAGTAACAGTAGAATGACACAAATAGATGAAAGCCTTAACTAACGAGCGAAAAGCCTGAAACTCAGTTCAAACTTTACCGATCTATTACCCAAGACAACGCTGGGTAAAGATATGCCAAGGCACAATTGAATACTCTTAACAATTTCAGTGTTATTTGTATTGAATAATTTCATAAAGAACCTGTTAAATGCAAAGTCAATTGAACTCAAATCCGACTTACTAATTACTAACATTCTGTTTTTAAAGTTTTGGAAAACATGCATACCGACTGTCATACAAATAATTATCTTTATTCTAATTTTTGTTGCAATAGGCCTATCGACAAACAAAAAGTTAGAACAGATACACTACATCTATGTCTTTTTTGGACAGCCTGTAGAAAACCACAGTTGTTCCAGTGTTTGAATTGCTGGGGGGGGGGTTTGAGGGTTCAACCCCCAACTTTTTTCTCAACCCCCTAACACTCTGTCACATTATGCACTGGGGGTCAGCTATGTACTATACACATAGGATTTACATCACAATTTTGGTTGGGCTCTGACCGTCGAAAAGTTTAACCCCCCAGCTAGTTTTTAACAATTCAAACACTGAGCTGTTCAGTACGTTCTTAGCCGTTACGAAATTCGTCAAAATTCCCGAATTTTTCTCCAAACGTATAAACACACGGATCAACTGTGCGGTCAACAACAAACGACAGAAGACGCCAATAACAGCGAAGAACGAATGAGCCAGCAAAACGAAATAAACAAACCAGTGATAATGACTTCATCTCCGTCCTGGAGGAACTTGCGAGTGACCGAGTTGCCGAGGTCAATCGATTCAGTTCCTTTCCAACTCAGCTCCAGCAAACATCCGTATGAATCACGCGTCTACAAGATATTAACAACAATTGATAGAGAAAGTAAGTAAGTAATCTTTAGGGCACACTGTCGATGGGAAGGGAAGTCCAACTAATCAACATTCAACTTGTAGTTTTTTCAAACTGTATGTCAGTCATTATTTTTTAAACCAGGACAAAATCTCGAACTTCCTAGTAGTTCAAAAAGTAGAAATAAAAATTGATCTGGAAAACTGGAAAAGCTATACTGTTTCACGGCTGCAGGCTAAACAGCCTCTCAGTTTATCCAAGACAGACATCGACTAGAAACACTTTAAACGGTTGCTAAGACGTTATTGTACGGGTGTTAAGAACGTGCCACATTGTGACTGAGTGTCAGATCACTCCTTTCAAGACTTCCTATTTACGGTACCGTACTCGCTTACATACTCAGGTAAGAAGGACAAACTAATGAAACAGGTGCTCGTTCGCCAGTAATTGTAGGCAAAGTACACTGACCATCAGACACTGCAACTCAAGTACAAGTACTACAAGTACAAATGATGTACGTCACCAACCGGTCCGCTAATGGTGCCTGAGGCAAGCAGATCTCCAGGCCTCAGATTACAGCCACAGACAGAGTGATGAATTAGCTGCTGCTTAGCCGTCCAGTACAGATACTGCAGAATATACCACACACACGCCTCATTAATTTGCATGATGTCTATGTGACGCCCGCTGCGGTTAGGGAATGCATTCCCGGACCCCTTTTTTCATTCCCAGGAATTCGGCAATGGACATTTTTATTCCCGCGGTTCATCTGATAAACTGATACATCCGAACAAAAGCTATAATCACTTTACAGACATATCTAAACCACAATTTACTATGAAATATATTACAAAACAAATAGTAAGTAGTATCATCAATCGTTTTAGGAAAATATTGCCCTCAACTGTTGGCCTCAGGCAATACTTCTCCAACTTAGGGGAAACAATGTCCAATAACGACCTCAATGCCAGACACTGTTTGTATGATATTCCTAAAATGCTACATTTGTCAACTTGTAAAGGAAATGAATATAATCAGCACTGTTGTTTACCTTGTAGTTACTGCGACAGATGGTCACTGGCTTGTCCAGCTCCGCAACTGACAGTCACATCATCAGCATCATCAACAGATTACATCAAACTGATTGTACAAACGAGCTTACATCCAATACAGTTCATGCCATGTACGTTTACGTTCACGATACCAATGTGACTTCAATGTCAAAAAAAACTAGCATCTGCATTAAATGGGTAAAATGGACAAAACGAAATTTGCCATTAAAATTCGCATTCATAGGTTGAACAATGGAAGTGATAAAAGTTGTAGAGAAAGCACTCACAAAAAAAGCTACAGGTACCAGTATGCTAATCATTTTCCTTGTCACTACTTCTACTGATAAATGTTCCGTTTTTCCACAAGCTGGAGAGTGGACATGAATAACAGTATCACATGGCATAAATATAAAAAAACAGGAAAACATGCAGAGACCAGAAAACAGTTTTCTACCTTTTAGTTTCACTTCCAGGTTTATGTCAAAGTTGAATGAGTCGCTGTGTTGTAAATACGGCAGTGGAGAGGGATCCTACGTGCACATTGCAAATTACTGAAACACCACTATGACTACAAATACAACAAGTAGTATTACCAATATCCTTACAATTTTTTCCTATGCTTTCGATAGTTTTGATAATCTTTATTTCACCAAATAAACATTGGTAGACAAGAAAAACAAAAAAAAACAAACAAACAAAAAGAACAACAATATAGAGTTAAACTCGCAAAATTGTCATGTTGAGCAAACAGCTATATAGACAAGAATATCCTACAGGGAAAAAAACCTGAAAAATCTCAACTGTAAATCTCTTTACACTGTTGGCTAAAAAACAGGAAAATCAGCAAACCTAATAAAACAAGTAATTTGAGCAAAGCTCATGAGACGCATGACAGCCTTAGCAGTTCCTATTCGCAGGTTGTCTTGATCTATCTCTATCCATTTCGATGCAATTTACTCTTGAAATCTACACTGCAGCCACAAATTGTCAAAAAAAACACTAAAACCTCTATTGTAAAAGTTCAAGGTCATTCAAGGTCATCGATGTTCACACCAATAAAAAGCTTGTCACCACTATTGTTTGTTATGATAAGCAGCATATTTCTGCCTATCTGCAATCGTTTTCACGCTACACGAGCCAATAGCGACAAAAAATAACCAATTTTAAAGGGGTATAACAACGCCCGCCTACACCGGCCTCCTTGAACCTAAAAGGCCGGGACTTGAACTGCTGAAATCTACGTTCAATGGTGAAAATTTCATATGTAGGTTGTCTTGGTCTATCTCCAGCATTTCGTCGCAACTTACTGTTGAAATGTGCGCTGCAGCAAAAATTGTGAAAAAAAATTCACCAAAACCACCTTTTTGAAGGTTCAAGGTCGTTCAAGGTCATCGATGTTGACAAATCTAAAAAGCCCGGCACCAGTGCTTGTTATGATGTGCAGCATGTCTGTGCCTATCTGCAACCGTTTTTACGCTACACGAGATAATTGCGGTAAAATAACCACTTTTTAGGAGGGGTAGCCGTCTTTGACGCCCGCCTGCGCCGGGCTCCATGAACCTACGGATCGGGACTTGAACTGCTGAAATTAATGCTGAAAATTTTGTATGCAGGCTGTCTTGGTCTATCTCCAGCCATTTCGTCGCAATTCAGTGTTGAAATGTGCACTGCATCAAAAAATTGCGAAAAATTCAGTAAAACCCTACTTGGGGGTTCAAGGTCGTTCAAGGTCATCAATGTTAACAAATCTAAAAAGCCAACAGTGAAGATTTCGTGATCCTAGCTTTCACCGTTTTGTTACAGATAACAAGTGTGATGCAGTTATAAAACAGAAAATGCATCATCATTATCAAAATCAACATCATCATCATCATCAGCAGCAGCAGCAGCAGCTCACCTGTGCCATGTTGTCAACAATGAAAGGTCTCAAGGCGTCAACCGTTACGACCCAAGGTGAGATCGTCGTGCCAAAGTTCTTACCAAGAAACGGACCAAGTGGAACGTACTCCCACTTCTGTATGTCACGAGCTGTGTACAACAACTACTGCTAGATGCTACTACTACAGCAACAACAAATACTACAACAACAACTACAATGACGACTATAGCTGCTACTACAACAAAGATGACGAACATGACAAAGCTGGTGAAAATAAACTACTACATAGGATAACTTCCTAACTACAAATACTACTATAAATACTACTACTACAGTAAGCACAAGCTGCCAGAAAAACGACATTATCTCAGTCAACGTCAATATTATGCCTGCATCTCAATACTACTCCATCTGCTGGACATCAGCTTATTATGCGTCCGTCCTAATAGGCAACATCACGGGTATGCCCGTCTGAAGCTGCGTTCACACAGACACGAGTACGAGTACGAGTACGAGTTTAGGATTCCGTTTATGGCCCGTAGAAGCTTCACTCATATGAGTGGAGCATTCACGGTCACTTGTACAAGCACACAACTAAACGCGTGACGGCTATATTGAATTAAATCGAATCAAGGAAATGCTTCGCGAATAAACAACAATATTCTACCACAAAGTTACTATTTTACAAAACCGCACATCTCTAACGATAAATAATTTTACGATGACGCCAGCCATGACGTCAAATAGGAATCTAGTTAATTCTTTCTCTACCTTTTTTGTGTCTAAAATCTCTGGTCTTAAATATGCAGTCTCTAACAAGCTTGTCTCGATTACCAACCCCGTTTCCTTTCAGGATCCATCTCATACTGGTCCTCTTCTTCACACCTGCCAGCCTGTCACCACAGCTGAAGTTCTCCGCATTCTTCATTCCGTCCCACCAAAGTCATCGTCAGTCGACTTCGTTCCGCCATCTCTAGTCAAATCATGTGCCGCGGTCTTTGCCAAATTAATTGCTGAACTGGCAAACCACTCTTTTAGCAACGGTTGCTTTCCTGCCTGCTTCAAACACGCTGCGATTACACCTCTCCTTAAAAAGCCCACTCTCGACACATCCGATCCCTCTAGCTATAGGCCTATCTCCAACCTCGATTTTATATCCAAAATATTAGAACGTCTTTTTCTCGCACGCTTCCAACCACATATACTTGCCTGTTCAAATTTCAACCACCACCAGTCAGCTTACAAGCCTCGTCACTCTACTGAAACTTCTTTACTCTCAACACTAGACAACATTTACCGTGCATCAGACATTGGTTCCTCGACCTTACTTGTGTCTTTGAACCTTAGTGCAGCCTTTGACACCATCGATCATGTCACCCTCATCAACCGTCTTCATACCAGTTTCGGCATCTCTGGTTCTGTACTCTCTTGGCTCCAGTCTTATCTGTCAAACAGAACCCAGTTAGTGCACATTGGCCATCACTCCTCAACTTCAACCAGGTGTACCACCGGTGTTCCCAGGGTTCCGTCCTTGGGCCATTGTTATTTGCGACATATACTTCACCGATTGCAACTATTACTCGCTCTTTCCAGGTTTGTCATCAGCAATATCCTGATGACACTCAGCTCTTCATCACGTTAAATCCATCCGATCCATCATCCAATATTGCTAACCTCACTAGCTGTCTGCACGCTTTATATTTATGGTTTTGCCTCAACGGAATGGCACTAAATCCTGATAAATCAGATGCGATGCTACTTGGTACTCGTCAGCGTTCCAGAACCTTTGTTTCTGTCCGTTTTGTTGATGTTGCTGGCTGCTCAGTTTCATTGTCTGACAGCATAAAGATTCTCGGTGTCACTCTGGACTGTCATCTATCTTTGGATAAACACATCAGCTCCATCTGCAAATCTGCTTATTATCACATCAGGTCACTCTGCCATATTCGTTCGGCCATCAGCGATGATATGGCCAAATCAGTCGCTTCTTCCCTGGTCTGCTCTCGCTTAGACTACACTAATTCTCTTCTTTTCAGCACCACTCAGAAAAATATCAACCATCTTCAGCGCGTCCAAAATACACTTGCCAGAGTTGCTGCCAGTCACGCTCTCCCTCGTGGTACTCGCTCATCTGATATTCTCCAGGATCTGCATTGGCTCCCAATTAATCAACGCATTGAATTCAAACTTGCCACATTGACGTACAACATTCTCAACTCCTCTCAACCTGCTTATCTACGTTCTCTGCTCAATTATCACACTCCCACACGCTCTCTGCATTC
>Ga0209367_1002373_pt1 | contig 24806 bp, 21 predicted proteins | sample WorMetLIZISLAND2_FD_187412 | JGI IMG/M metagenome (GOLD analysis project Ga0209367, IMG submission 187412) | Marine gutless worms symbiont microbial communities from Max Planck institute for Marine Microbiology, Germany - Olavius geniculatus... ... | reverse complement strand
GCAGCTTAGAGTCCTATTGGAAGTCGTTCTGCCACTGCGACGCTATGATATCAATTCTGCCATCGAACTGGTTTTATGGATCCAAAAAAAGAATCATGCGGCATATCTATCGCATCGCAGAAAAAAAATTAATAAATCTGCTAATCCACCCTAAGTAACGTTGTAGGGTTAGACAGTTACCAACTCAGTTTTGCGCAAATTGTGCAAAAAATTTTTTGGCATCTTTGTAAAGCACTAATAAACAAGCATTCACAAAGATTTTGATTGACTTCAACTTTGTCACGACGGTAATTTCGTTTGAGACATTTGAATTTTCGAATTTTGAATTTGTTTCGGATTTCGGATTTCGAGTTTCGAATTTCCGGTTTATCCGGGTTGGATATTTAGGTATTTAGGAATTGAAGGAAATCTATCTATCTTAATTTATTAATTTTGTGCTTTAATCCCTCAATTTCTCAATTCCTAAATCACTTAATTCAATCCCCCAATTCCTCAATCCCCCAATTCCTCAATCCCTCAATCCCTCAATCACTGAATCCCTCAATCCCTCAATCCCAGAATTGACTATTTCTGAAGAATGCATTAAAATTGGAATTTTTGGAGAAAAAACCTTTGGATCATTCAATCAACAAATACCAGCACGCAGATAATCGGCTGCGGCGGCGTGACGTGCTGAAAATGGGTATGGTGGTCACCGGTGCGATCCTGAACCCGATTGCGGCCCTGGCCGCACTTGATTCCGAATCTAACCCATTTAAAAATTTGGCATTTTACCATACGCACACCCAAGAGCGACTGCAGATCTGCTTCAGTCGCAACGGCAAATATGACGCTAAAGCCCTGGCTAAAATAAATTACATACTGCGCGATCATCGCAGCGGTGAAGTGAAAGCCATCGACACCCGATTGCTGGAAATGCTGCATGTCCTTTCCCTTAAAACCAGGCCGCAGGCGCCATTTCACGTCATATCGGGCTACCGGTCGCCGACCACTAATAAAAAGCTCAGAAAAAAATCCAACGGCGTGGCCTCCCGCAGTTTGCACATGCAAGGCAAAGCCATTGATATTCGCATTCCCGGTTTCAAGACGCGGCAATTGCGCAATGTTGCCCGGAAACTTAAAATGGGCGGGGTTGGCTATTATGCAAAATCTGACTTTGTGCACGTGGATATCGGTCGGGTGCGGTATTGGTAATTTATCCGCCCTCAAAGACAGTACTTTGTGCATTGTAAATTTGTAATTATGGACGGAAGATCGGGGTCAGATTGATATTGCGGCGGATAAACAACCCGGCAGAGCCGGAATTGAAGATTGACGATTGAAAATTGAATATTTATGGTTTGCCTTCGGCGGATCTATTATATTTGTCACTCATAGTCACAAATCCTGTGCAAACATGATGTGATTTCAATAAATAGACACTAATAACGAATAACCAATAACTAATAACACCCCTGTTGAGCGTTTTTCGCTCAACAGGGGTCTGTCATAACGCTTCCCAGGCAAAGGGTTTTTCACCGATCAATGCGTCGGCGGCTTTGGCTGCCGCGACGGTTTCCGGGTGAAAAATGTCCAAGAGCACCATATCCAGACCGGCCGCGGCCAACATGCTTAAATAAACCGGTTCGAGCAGTAGTCGCTTCGGATGCCCCATGGCGCCGGCGGTCAGATTGGACAATCCCACCACGGTTTTGACCTCGAATCCCAAAACATCCGGTAGGTCCCTGATGGTCCGGAGGACTTGTACGGCCTGCAGATGACCGTCCTGCCAGATGATGGGCACAACCAACGGGTCAATTATCAGGCGTTCTCTATCAAGGCCTGCTTTTTCAAATTCAGCCAGCAGCTCGACTGCGGCCGCCAACCGCTCATCGGCATTGGGCAGCACCTGCCCCTCGGGGCTCAACAGATATCCAATGATGTCCGCCTGATATTTCCCGGCCAACGGCAATATGAATTCAAGTTTATGGGTTTCCAGGGAAAAACCGTTGATGATCACGTGGCGCCGCGCAGCCTCCAGACCGGCCTTGATCGCAAGGGGATTGACAGTATCCAGCATAATCGGCAAATCGCAGACTTCCTGGATGGTTTCTACCAGAAAGGCCTTTTTTTTCGGCCTCTTTGGGCAAGGGCCCAACATTGATGTCGATCATACTTGCCCCGGCATTCTGACAACGCCGGACCAATTTTTGAATGGGGGTGGGATTAAAATCAGCGATTGCACGGTCGATCGCTGATCGCGTAATCTGCAGATTATCGGCTATCAGGATCATAATTGATTCATCGCCTCATAGAACTTCTCGGCCATGACCTCATACCCGGCAGCGTTCGGATGAATCGGATCGCTCATCAATTTGCGGTTTCCCATAATCCCGGCAAATATATTGGGAATTAATATCACGCCGGTATCATCCGCCAATTCCTGATAAGCCCGGCCAAAACCGCGATCTCTGACAGGGAATTGAATCCCCCCTAAAATCACTTGGGCGCCCGCGTCTTGAATGGAGTCGACGATCAGCCTGAGATTATCAAACGCGCGGTCTTTGGCGACACCGTTCTTCAAATCGTTGCCGCCCAGGGTGATCAGAACCAAATCGGGAGATTTTGACAGCACATCCCGCTCGAGTCGCTGCAATGCCCTGGCGGTTGTGTCCCCGGACACGCCGGCATTGATCACCGGCTGGCCGATCATTTGTGACAACTGTGAGGGGTAGTCCATACTTTCGCCGGCACCGATGCCGTATGTCAAACTGTCTCCGAAGCATATAATCGTTCGCCCGCTGAGATCAGCTTGGGTTCCCGCCGAGGATGAGAAAAACATCCGATACCCCAAAAAGAGGATAACCGCGCACAATACTATATAGAGTATCTTTTTCATTTTAATATCATTTCCTGAGTATGACCTTTTTGCCGACTTCGAAAGTATCTCCACCAAAACACCAAGGCACTGAGGTCGATCTTCAGTTACTATTCATTTTAGAGTTGCAGCTACCGGCTCAGAAACAGCAGGCCAATTCGAAAAATAAAAAGATCCGGAAAAAGAGGAAGGCCATAGCAGGTTCAGAATCTCGCAACTCAACTCCCTGACACCCGAAACCTGACACCTGAAACCCAAAAACATCACTCAATTCTAGCACTTCTAAAGAAACACTTCAATATGCGCCTACCCACAATGACGAATATCACAACCCCCGTCGAATCGGGTAGGCCGGTGCTTCTTTTTTCGGATGCCAGTGAACGACGAGAATTCCGCCCACAATAAATGCCAGGGCCAACAGAATTTTGGCGGTAATCGGCTCGCCCAGCACCAGCCCTCCCAGGGCGACGCCGGCAATCGGCATGATAAAAAGAAAGGAATGTAGGGACACTGCCCCATATTTCTTGAGCAAGGTGTTCCAGGCCACAAAGCCGAAAGAGGCCGTAATTAAACTCTGGTAAAACATTGCGGCGATGACGGGCGCATCCAGATTGAAGATCATGGCATCGTCCCATAGCAGAGCCTCGACCAAAAAAAGCGGCACTGAAAACATGGTTGAATACAGCACCACCTGAAACGGATGAAAGGCGTTGATAATCCGTTTCAAATACACCGCCGAACAGGCCCAGACGGTCACGGCCCCCAGGATAATGATATCCCCGGTTCTAAAGCCCGCCCGGATAGCACTTTCATCCAAAAACATAAATACGACACCCGCAAATCCCAGCAGGATTCCAAAAAATTTTCTCCTGGAAATTCGATCTCCCGGTATAAAAAAATGGGCCAGAAAAAGAATAAAGAACGGCAGAAGATTCGCCAGCAGGGTGCCGCGGGAGGCATTGGATTTGCTGAGCCCCAAGTAGAACAATGACAGCTGAACCGTAAAGAGGGCAGAAAAAATCAGCACCTGATGAAACTGACCTCTTTTCAAAGCAACGGTCTGCCCGGTTATTCTGGACCAAAGGTAAATGGCAATGGCGGCAATACCAAAGCGAACCGCAGCCGAGGTAAAAATGCCCATGCCCGAAAAGGCCACTTTCACGGCAACCGCGTTTGAACCGAAAAGCACGCACAGAAATATCGTGAACACCATGGCGCCGATGGAAAGCTCCGGGCTCGAGGGATTCGGGTCGGTCATGTAACTCCAATCTTTGTACAAATTATAGGCCCTGGCTAATTACACTACATCGCAGGCCTTGGCAAGCAGATACAGCGGAACGAGTGACAAATAAAAAGACCTGAATTTAAAAACCGGGTTTGGGCAGGCAGTCACATCATAAAGGGGAATCGTTTGCCGTTATCAAGGGCACCATTTTTGAAGCATGACGGTCGCATAAAGGCGCCATCCGGATTTGCCCTTGACAGTGATCAACGGATTTTCTATGGTGGAATCGATTCAATTTACTAAATATAGATAAAAAGCTGAATGAGCGTTTTTATTTATTTTAACCTCACTGCTTTGAACTGCCCACCGTTTATACCGGAGTTTAGGCATTATTGAGTTTCTCGATGATTTCTCAACTGTCTGAAATTGATAAGACCGGAAAAAATCATTGCAGCGGCGAAATGGTTAATTTTCAATGATTTTAAAAGTCTAGACAACCTATCACTTCTGAAAGGAGGAAATGCAATCATGGCGACCAAAAGAGAGCACCCCGGAGTAGAAGAAATGCGAAAAGCCCTTGCCGACGGCAAGTGCTCCAGACGAGAATTTCTGCGCACGGTCACCCTGTTGGGCGTATCGGCCACGGCGGCCTATGGCATGGCCGGACTGCCGGATTTTATTTCATCGGCCCATGCCGCCGGCCAGAAAAAAGGCGGCGTATTGAAATACGGGATGCAGGTGCAGGAAATGGCCGACCCGGCCACCTATTCATGGACCCAGAAATCCATCGTTGCCCGTCATATCATCGAGTACTTGGTCGAGACCGGTCCGGACAATGTTACCCGACCAGGTCTGGCTTCCAGTTGGGAAGCATCCGACGATTTGAAAACCTGGACCTTTCATTTACGCAAGGGCGTCAAGTGGTCAAACGGTGATGACTTCATTGCCGACGATGTGGTGTTTAACTTTACTCGCTGGCTCGATCCCAAAACCGGGTCATCCAACCTGGGACTGTTTGATGCCATGCTAGAAGAGACCGGCGAGAAAGATTCCAAAGGCAACCCGGTCAAGCGGATGAGCAAAAATGCCGTGGAAAAAGTCGACAACCACACGGTCCGGCTCAATTTGAATTCACCGGTGCTGGCGATTCCCGAAAATCTGTACAACTATCCCACCGGTATCGTGCACCGCGATTTTGAAAAAGAAGGCGGCGACCTTTCCAAAAATCCGGTGGGCACCGGCCCCTATACTCTTTCCGAATTCAGGGTCGGCGAGTTGGCTGTCTTGAAAAAACGCAAAGAAGCCTGGTGGGGCGGCGAGGTCTATCTGGATGAGATTCGAATTGTTGATTTGGGTGAAGACGCCGGGGCTTACCTGGCCGCGATCGCTTCACAACAAGTTGATGTCATCTATAATCTTGACCTGACTACCCTGGAAGCGGCCAAAAATATTCCGGGAATCAAAGTTGTCTCGATCCCGTCGACCCAAACCGGCGTCATTCGGATGAAAGTCAACAAGAAGCCGTTTACGGACATCCGCGTGCGCAAAGCGGTTCAGAAAACCTGTGATGCCAAGCGCCAGCTCGACATCGCCCACCAGGGATTGGGGATCGAGGCGGAACACCATCATGTGGCCAAAATACACCCCGAATACTTTGCCCTGCCGCCGTTCGAGCAGGACATCGAGGGTGCCAAAAAACTGCTGGCCGAGGCCGGCTACCCCGATGGCATCGACCTGACCTGCAATGTCGGCAACACGGACGGCGTCTGGGAGCAGGACTCCGTGGCCGTGCTCAAGGAAGATGCCGCCAAAGCCGGAATCAACATCAAAATGAACGTGATGCCCCAGGCCCAATATTGGGATGTCTGGACCAAGGCGCCCTTGAGCCTGACATCCTGGACCCACCGCCCCCTGGCCGTCATGGTGTTGGGTCTAGCTTACCGCACCGGGGTGCCCTGGAATGAGTCCAGTTATGCCAATCCCGAGTGGGACAAGGCCCTGACGGAAGCCGAATCGACCTTTAATGTCGAGGAGCGCCGTGCCAAAATGGAAAAGGTGGAAAAAATCCTGCAGGATGATGCCGTCATGATCCAGCCGTTTTTCCGGGCCGTCTTCACCGCGGTGCGGGACAATGTCGTCGGTTTTGAAATGCATCCAACGCGATACTATCGTTTCCACAAAGTATCCCTGGCCTAGCCGAGGACATCCGGCTTAGGCAGCGTCAGTGTGAAAACAGAACACGCTTAAAACGGGAGGGCGTCTCGCGGCGCCTTCCCGTCGCACATTAATTTGCATTCGGATCTACGGGCAGTAAAAAGTTAATTTTCAGGCCGCAAGCTGCTATCGAAGGTCTCGATCTTGGAGTATATGAGTACTGGAGTATTGGGGTATTAAAAGAAAAAAATCAAACGGTTAGCCATTGCTCCAACACTCCGGTACTCCAGTTGTCCGATTTTATTATAGTTCAGGGTATATTATCCAAAACAGTTTAGCATACCAATAAGGAGACAAAATGGTCACCCTGGTGCTAAAGCGCATCGGATTCATGATTTTTACCATGATTATCGTATCGCTGATTCTGTTTCTGCTGCTGGAGACCGAGCTGACGGGCGATCCGGCAATTCGGGTGCTGGGCCAATTTTCCAACGAAGAACAGCGCGAGCTCTGGCGCGAACAGCATGGCTACAATGAACCCGTGATGTGGCGTTATGTAAAGTGGCTGGGAAATTTTGCTACCGGCGACCTGGGGGAATCCATCCGGTTCAAGGGTCCCGTCGCGGATGTCATGCTGCCGCGGCTATGGAACACGGCCATCTTGGGGTTTTGGACGTTTGCGATCATGATCCCACTGTCATTGACGCTGGGTGTATTGTCGGGGATGAAGGAGGGGTCGCTGCTGGACCGGTCGATTTCCGTGTTCGGAATTTTAACGACTTCCGTGCCGGAATTTGCCAGTGCCGTGATTTTTTCCGCCATTTTTGTATTCACCTTAAAGTGGCTGCCGGGAACCAGCAGCATGGCAAGCGGTTTCGAGTTCAAGCAGTTGATTCTGCCGGCCATGGTGCTGATCGTCTATGATTTTGGCTATGTGGCCCGCATGACCCGCGCCTCCATGGCGGAAGTCATGACCTCCCAGTATATCCGAACCGCTGTTTTGAAGGGACTGCCTTACCGGTCGGTGATTGTCAAACATGCCCTGCGCAATGCCCTAATCGCGCCGTTTACGGTCATCATGCTGCAAATCAACTGGCTGTTGTCCGGCGTTATCGTGGTTGAGTTTTTCTTTGCCTACAAGGGATTCGGCGCGCTGATCCTTGAGGCCTCCTTGAACAATGATATCGCCCTGCTGGAGGCCTGCGCGATGGTGGCGGTTTGCGTGGCGGTTACCACCCAAACCATTGCCGACATCGGTTACACATTTCTCAATCCCCGCATCCGGTTTAAATAAGGAGAAAAGCGATGAATATGACTGAAGCGAAAACCCATATGCCTAAAGCCGGATACGGCGCGGCCATATGGCGCGCGCTGAAATCTTTTGGCCTGCTGCGGGAAAGTTGGGTCGGCATGGTGGGTGCGTTTCTGGTTTTTTTCTGGGTGGCGGTGGCGATCCTGGCACCGTTGATTTCACCCTTTGATCCCAACTCGTCGATACAGCCGTTTGCCAAACCGGGGGTTGTGTCGGCCAAGGCCGGCGGCACCTTCTGGTTGGGCACCGACCACATCGGGCGGGATATCATGTCACGCATTATCTGGGGATCTCGTACAGTGCTGATATACGCGCCCCTGGCAACCATTTCAGCATACCTGGTGGGGATCCTAATGGGGCTGGCGGCCGGGTATCGCGGCGGCTGGGTGGACGATATTCTCTCGCGCGTCGCCGACATCATTCTTTCATTTCCGGTGCTGGTACTGTATATTATCATTATCGCCACCATCGGCGCTTCCGGCATCAACATCATCATTGCCATCACTTTTGCCTCATCGCCCGGTATCATGCGCATTGTGCGCGGCCTGGTGCTGGATCTGCGCAATCGTGACTATGTTGCAGCGGCTCAGACCCGCGGCGAATCAGACTGGAAAGTGATGCTGGTCGAAATTTTACCGAATGCACGCGGCCCGCTGATTGTCGATGCCTGTCTGCGTCTGGGCTACGTCATCATCACCATCGGCGTGCTCGGTTTTCTGGGATTGGGTCTGCCGCCGCCGGATCCCGATTGGGGCGGCATGGTCAACGAAACCCGGCAAATGGCAATGGCCTTTCCTCATATGACGCTCTATCCCTGTATTGCGATATCATCGCTGATCCTGGGATTCAATCTGTTGGCGGACGGGCTGCGCGAAATCTCATTGCGCGATTAGGAGGGAAATAATCTATGAACGAGGATCAAGCACCGGTTCTGGTCTGCAAGGACCTCAGCATTTCTTACTATACCCGGGCCGGCGAAATTCCCGCGGTGGTGGACTTCTCGCTGACGGTCAAACCCGGTGAAACCATCGGTATTGTCGGCGAATCCGGCTGCGGCAAATCCACCGTCGCCATGGCGATCATGCAGTACATGGGTGCCAACGGCGGCATCAAAAGCGGCAGCATCATGTTTAAAGGCCGCGATTTGAATCAGCTGTCCGAACAGGAACTGCGCAGCATCCGCGGTTCCGAAATCGCCATGATATACCAGGAGCCGTTCGCGTCTCTGAATCCGAGCCTTAAAATCAGCACCCAGCTGATGGAAGTGCCCCTGGCCCATGAAGATATATCCAATGAAGAGGCGCGGCAGCGGGCCCAGCAGATGTTGACCGATGTCAAATTGCCCGATCCGCAACGGATTATGGAATCCTATCCGCACCAGTTGTCCGGCGGACAGCAGCAGCGCGTCGTAATCGCCATGGGGCTGCTGTCGAACCCGTCGCTGCTGCTGCTGGATGAGCCGACCACGGCGCTGGATGTGACGGTCGAGGCCGGCATCGTTAAGCTGGTGGCCGACATCAGCAAGAAGTTCGGCACTTCCCAAATTTACATCTCCCATAACCTCGGGCTGATTTTAGAGACCTGCGACCGCGTGTTCGTGATGTATTCCGGCGAGGTCGTCGAGGAGGGAACGATCGACTCGCTGTTTACCTGGCCCAAACATCCTTACACTCACGGGCTTTTTGCCTGTATCCCCCTGCCGACTGCCGACAAGAACGCGGCGCCGCTGAAGCCTATCCGGGGCCAACTTCCCCTGCCCTTCGAACGGCCCCAGGGCTGCTATTATCACCCCCGTTGTGACCACTTCAAACCCGGCTTGTGTGGCCAGGAGCATATTTCCATGGAACACGTCGAGGGCGGTGCGTCCGACCACCGCGTGCGCTGTCTACGCTATAAAGAGATTGATCACATGAAGGAGGCCCCGGGCGGTGAATCCCGGGAAGCGGCCATGCTCGGCGACCAGGTGCTTGAAGTGGACAGCATGAAAAAGTACTACGAGGTTCGCGACCGTTCCCTGCGGGCCTTGATCTCAGGCCAAAGAATTCGATACGTCAAAGCCAACGAGGAGTTGAATTTCACCGCCCGCGAGGGCGAAACCGTCGCCATTGTGGGTGAATCCGGCTGCGGCAAATCAACCTTTGCCAAAGTGCTGATGGGTTTGGAAAAAGGTACGGAAGGCGAGGTGCGACACCATGGCCAGGATATTTCAGAGATAGCGGTGCGGGATCGCAGTGCCGAGCAAATCGGCTCGTTGCAGATGGTGTTTCAAAATCCGTTCGACACCCTGAATCCCAGCCACAGCATCGGCAGCCAGATATCCCGCGTGATCAAAAAATTTGGCGTTGAAAGTGATAAAACGAAAATTTTCAACCGCGTAATGAAGCTGCTGGATACCGTCAAACTGCCCAGGGATTTTTATTTCAGAAAACCCAGGCAATTGTCAGGCGGCCAGAAGCAGCGTATCGGCATCGCCCGGGCATTTGCCGGCAATCCGAGCATGGTTATCGCCGATGAGCCGGTTTCCGCCCTGGACGTGTCGGTCGCCGCAGCGGTGACCGAGCTGCTGATGGATATCCAGCGCGAGCATAAAACCACCCTCCTTTTTATCAGCCACGATCTGAGTGTAGTGCGCTACCTTTCGGATCGAATTGTGGTCATGTACCTCGGGCATATACTCGAGCGCGGCACTACGGAGCAGATCTTTGCTCCGCCCTATTCCCCTTATACCGAAGCGCTCTTATCCGCGGTGCCGATCGCCGACCCGGAAGTGACCAAGCGTGAAATTGTGTTGGAAGGCAATCTGCCCAGTGCCATGAATCCGCCTAAGGGCTGCCCGTTTTGCACTCGCTGCCACCGGAAAATCGGCGACATCTGCGACAATGAACCGCCGCCGGAACAGGTCGTAATCGACCGCCATGTCATCAAGTGCCATATTCCACTGGCAGAGCTGAATCAAGTGGCACCGGTTATTCGGGTGCCGGATGAATCGGAACGAATTCGCGCCCAACAATAGTAAGAATGCCGATTATCATTCATGCAACCCGTTTGAGACATGAATTTAAATCCACGATGACGCGGGCGTAGACTTTAGATTTTGGATTGCGGATTTGGGATTTAAGGTATTCTATCTATTTTATTAATCGACAGAGCGACACGCGGCGCAGACGCCTGCGCTGCGAGAGCGATTCCACCAATCCAAAATCCGAAATCTAAAATCCAAAATCCAAAATTAGAACTCCCTTTTACTCAATCCGGGATTTCTCGGTCAGATCGGCACCGCGCCAGAGATAGAGGGTCAATAGCGGCACATCTTCTGTACGTATGGCATGGGTTAAACGTGGGGCGTGATATATCGGCTGGCAGGATTTGCGACAGGTCCACTTTTCGTCGGTTTGCTGCCAGAGCGTCTTCCCGGTTAACGGCACATATATTTCTTCAGCCGCATGATTGTGCCGCGGATATTCGATTTGTGGTCCCAACATCAAAAATCCGCATGCGATCCGGCTGCTGGCAATCGGTCCACGCTGACCGATTAACTCCGTCCAGCCATAACTCTCGAGAAATTCCGGACCGAAATCTTGCGCTGAATAAGTTTGCCCCCAGGCAATTTGATTTGCCAGAGATGCAAGCTGACTGACGATATGCGCCCCTTGGTAGCCAGCCGCCTGAACAGCCGCGGGCATCCAGGAAAGAACCGGAAGTCCTTGGGGTTCAATAGGTCGCCTCCGGCAATCTGCCGACGGCCAATCTGCCAGGAAGATATTTAAATGCGCATCATTGAGTTTTTCGAGAAAACCATGAATAGTGTCGACCAACGCCATGATATTTTGGGCTAAACCCGCCACCTGCCGAAGATCACGGACATTGGATGTTTCCGAATCCAATTGTTTAGAGTATTTCTTAATGCCTTGGCCTTTGATTGATATTATCGAGCAGCGGTAGTCAGTAGTCAGTGGTCCGTGGTCAGTAGTCAATAGTCAGTGACCAGTAATCATTGATCAGTGACCGGGGACCAGTATCGAGCATCGAGTATTGAGTATCGAGCATCCAGTACCAAATACCCAATACCCAGTACCAAATACCCAGTACCAAATACCCAATACCTAATACCCAATACCCAATACCTAATACCCGGTACCCAATACCCAGCATCTTCCCCTTAAAAATACGACAATCGTTCTTTTATCACTCGGGAAGAGTTAAACCGATTTATGGTGCGTCAGTATTACTTGACCGAAAGCACCGGACAGGGCGACTCCAGAATGACAAACTGTGCCGTAGAGCCAAACACCAATTTGCCGACTTTTGACCTTCTTCTGACCCCGATAACGATTACATCAACTTGGTTTTCATTCGCAAAATTGACCAGGTCTTCTCCGGGTGACTGGTAGCTGACTGATGCATGCGCCTTGCAAGTAATTCCTTCTGCCTCAAGGGAGGTCTTTATTTTTTCGAGCTTATTCTCAGCCTTATCGATATCCTCTTTTTTCAGCGTTGGGCTCTGTTCCAATGAGTTTAACACCAAAACCTCTGCATCGAAAGCCTTTGCATGCACCTGCGCCAGCTTCAAGGCCTCATCAGCGACCCGGGACTCTTCGTACCCCACGAGAATCTTCATTCTGTCCTCCTATAGCTAAATCTTGTAAAGATGCCAGCAAGAACTCAATTGAGTATAAACCCATTGAGGGCGATTAGTTATTCGTTATCGGTTAAAAAGGAATCAGATCATTTTTAAATGTCGGCTTTGGATCTTCGGGTCATCATGGTTGAACTTTAACGCTATTTCCAAAATACTTATACGGTATTGAATGGTTTTTCAATCTTTAGTTGTCGGAAGCGTTAACAAAGACAGGAGGTCGTTAAGTTCAGTTTGCTCCTCACAATGCCAGACGGCTTGTTCCAATTTCTCGGCTCTGTCACCTGGCAGCTGTTCGCCGGCTAATCGGCGGAATTTTTCTCTCAGCTCCGAATCCGAAGGGGGGCGGTTCGCCTCCCAATCGGCCTCAAAGTCACCGGAGTTAAATTTGCTGTCGTCTTCAGTCTCAATTTCAACCCGCGCCAATCGCTTCGCCGGAAACCGCTGATTGAATTCAGGGTCCTCATTCATTTCCACCCGCTCTACCAGTTGCACAACCGACGGATTTGTCAGGGCAGCTCCGGTCAGTTCGGCAACCCCCAAACGACCGTGCACCAAAGCCGCAGCCAGCGGAAATGGCAAACTATACTGGGCCTGTTCGGTGGATTTGGGAAACCGGCAGCTTAACCTGACCGCTTCGTGAAAAGTCGTTACCCGGACACGTTTTACATGGACCGGGGTTATTTCATGGTCATGCTGCAATTGCAGGGCGGCTTCTATGGCCGGCTGGGCCCAGCGGCAAACGGCATGGGGTTTGAAATATTGATTGGTGATATGCCAGCAACTCCCCAGGTCTTGCCAGATTTTCGCAACATCATCGGACTCCACGGTCAGAGCCGGCGCACCGGTGAAATCGGCCTGGGCCAGCAGGGCCGAACTGATTCCGGCCATGGCGCCCCAACCGGATCCGTCTTTCAGCATCGTGGGGTGGTCGATGCAGCGCATCATTTGGGAACGCGGGCCGTGGTATTCGGCAATTCCCAGGGCATGCCTGGTTTGCCCCTTGGTCAAACCGATCCGCCGGGCGGCCAGGGCTGCGACGCCAAGCGCATTCCAGGCACCCGAGGTGTGATAATCACAAGCGGTGTCATGCAGGGCCAAACCGGCGCGCAGGGCAATTTCATAGCCGATGACCAATGTTGTCAAGAATTCTTCACCGGATAGCCCGGCGGCGGCCTGGGAAGATAAAGTCGCAAACAAACCGGGGACCGCCGCCGCCCCGGCATGGCCTTTGGTCAAAGGATGCCCGTCATGAATATCCAGCGCATCGATGGTCATACCCGTGGCCAAAGCCGCCCCCGGCGGAGAAACCTCGCGGCCGTCCAACCACAAACAGGCGCCCTGCCCTCCGAAAGCCACGGTTGCGAACTCATATACAATCCGGGATAAATCCGTCGCCCGGCCGCTGATGCCGGCACCCAGTGTGTCCAACAGACAGCGCCGGGCCTGATGACGAACATCTTCCGGCAGGTCTTTCCAGCCAGTCTCATGAATGAATTGAATTACTGAAGTATCCATTATACGGTTTTCCCTCAAGCGCAGCGCTCTTCAAGGACCGCAGGTCCGCTCCTCGAGCGAAGCGCTCATCAAGCGAAGCGCTCTTTTCGTGCCAGCCTACAGCAAAATATTATACTTCTCTCGAATTGCTTTTTCCGCTTCTTTCGCAATATGAGGCGTTTCTTCTTCGGCAAGTATTTTTTTTGCAATATCACGTGCCCGGGTGCGGGCGTCCAGCGAGCCCTTTTCGGACCATTTCTCCCGGCTTTCCTGGTCTGAAACTCCGTTGCCGCCGTAGTACTCCTGGCGCATGTGGGTCATGGTGTGTGGTGACATGATAAATGACCCCCCCCCGGTCCGACTTCTTCGATCGCTTCGAGGGCCAGATGTTCGGCATCCACCGGGATCCCTTCCAGAACCTTGCAGCTCATCCCGATAATTTCATCATCGATCACGTATTGCTCATAGGCCACGGCTAACATGGACTCCAGCATACCGGCCGCATGGTGAATGTAGTTCGAACCGCCCATGGCGGCCAGGACCGTTGACAGCGCTTTTTCCCAGGTGGCCTGGGCATCCGGGATTTTTGAATCCGTCAATCCGGACGAGTTATAATTGGGCACCTTGATGTGGTGCGCCAACTGATGAATGGCGGCATTCATCATGCCGCACTCAACTGCGCCGCCCATATAGGCCAGGCTGCGCATATTGGCCCGGCCGGGAATGCCGCCATACAGCAGCGGCGCACCGGGATTGGTCAGCTGGCAAATCGTGATTCCGGCCAGCTGCTCGGCATGCAGCTGGGCCAGGGTGCCGGCCATGGTTACCGGCGAAGTGGATCCGGCCATGGGTGCGGCGGAAAGGGCGACCGGAATCCGGTTGCGCACGGCCTCCAGCATGATCAATGTCGACTGGGTACACAACTTCAGGGGACTGATGGCAAATGAGGCGATAACCGAAATAAACGGCTTTTGCATCAGTTTATCCCTATCTCCGGCGACCATGGTGGCGATATCGATCATCTTGTGCACCCCCGCTTCGTTGGTGACGCCGGACATCACATGCTTGGCGGTGCCCTTCAGGCAGGCAAAAATGGCATTGGCGTCATGTTCGCTCACAGGGAGGTCCGTGGGGGCGCATGGTCTCACAAAAAAATGAATGTTGTCCAGCGCATCTGTCAGCCTGGCGAGCTGATACATATCGTGAAGGGTCGTTGAACGGGCTTGGCCGGTTTCGAGATCCAGGATGATAACGGCGGCCCCACCGGTTCCGAGATAGACCCGATGTTGGGTCAGATCCAGAGCATCGCTTCCATCCCGATTGTAAAGGAAAACCTGTTCCGGCGCCGCCGCGGCCTGTTCTTCAACCAGGTCCGGGGCAAAATAGATTCTGGCTTTTTCGCGATCAACTTTCAGGCCCCTGCCTTCAAGCATAGCAAGCGTCTCATCCAATCCGCTTTCATAGGTCATTCCGATATTTTTAAGAATGTTGAGCGACGCCTCATGAATGGCTGCGATATCTTCTGGAGAAAGCGGTTGGTAAAGACCGCCGGCAAGACCTTTTAACGGCATGATGGATACCTCCTGAGTGCTGATTGCTGGATACTGGGTACTGGGTTACTGGGCACCGGGTATTAGGTTTTAGCGTCTATCTATTGAAATCACATCATGTTTGCGAAGGATTTATCAAATAAAATATTTTCGCCACCAAGACACCAAGGCACTAAGATTAATATCAGTAAACATTTTTTCTTAGTGTCTTTGTGCCTTTGTGGCTAATCTTTCCGGTTTATCCGGGTTGGGTATTAGGCATTAGGTATTTGGTATTTGGTACTGGATGCTGGATACTCGATACTTGATACTGGATGCCGGATATTCGATACTGGTCCCTGATCACTGATTACTGGTTTTCGATCACGGACCACTGACCACGGACCACTGACCACTGACCACCGACAACTGACCACCAACAACTGACCACCGACAACTGACCACCGACAACTGACCACCGACAAATAACCACTGATCACTGACAACTGACCACTGATCACTGACAACTGACCACTGATCACTGACAACTGACAACTGACAACTGACAACTGACAACTGACAACTGACAACTGACAACTGACAACTGACTAACGAAGCTCGATAATATCAATCAAAGGCCAAGTCAATAGAAATTAATCTCAATAATCGGATGCCGTCCGTTAATTGCCGCCACCGGACAGGATGCCTTCCACCAGTTCCTGGACCGCCAGGCCATCTGCCATGTTCGGCATGGCCCTATCGTCGCCTTCCAACACGCGCACAACGCCATCGAGTTGCCGGTGGGCATCATTGCGATCCTTTTCCTGGGACGGAATCGGTTCATCGGACCAATCCGATCCATTCGACGACTGAAAGCTGCCCCCACTGGAGAGTCGAAAAGATTTCTCTTCGGCCCAAATAGTGTATTCAACCCCCACGGGTCCGGCTCCGCCGTTGATACCGCTTAGATAGACGTGAACGCCACCAAAATTCAATTCGGCCTGAACGGCGGTTTCACAGAGACTTTCATCAGCCGGATAACGGGTTCTGGCATGCTTCAGGATCCCGTCTCCCAGCAGCCGGCGGGTCAAATAGATCCAGTGGGAAAACACTTCGCGGCAAAATCCTCCCTGGGTCCGGCTTTTCAGCCAGCCGGCCGACACCTGAAAGGTGCGGGGCCATTGCGGCACGTGCAGGTTGATGGTGATTCCCGCCGCCTGCCCCAGCCGGCCGGCAGCCAGTTGCTCTTTGACAATCGTAGCACTCAATGCAGTGGCGAGGTTAAAGTTTATGATATCGGCAACCCCCGCATCCGCCACCGCCGCCACCAGATGCCTGGATTCGGTAATATCCACACCCAACGGTTTTTCGCAGTAAACCGGTTTTTGCTCTGCAATGGTTCTGAGGGCATACTCTTTGTGGTTTAAAGGCGGAGCGGCAATATACACCAGGTCGACCTCTTGATGGGTGATGACGGCCTCCGACCCCTGCAAAATGCTGATATCCGGTTGTTGTTTTTTGGCTGGTTGTATAGATTCCGCGCTGGGATCCCACCCACAGACGACCTTGAACCGATCATGTTCCGCCATGCTCGTCATCATGGTTCGTCCCATAACTCCCAAACCGATTATACCGACGCCATATATCTTCATACCGGTTGTCTCCTTTACTCATCCCCCTGAAAACTGGTCCATCCAGAGTTGTAGCTTGTTATTTAGAATCTGATAATAATTGTTGATCGCAATCCACGAAACAATTATAGACGATACTAATATACTTTCAATTCTATTGAAATCAATTTCAGATAAACTTTCGTGAAGGGTAAGAAAGTAAAATTATGTTGCTTGGACTGCATACCTATAGTTTTTACCTGCACGGCATCGGCCAGGCCTGGGCCGATTTTAATCTCCCCTGGCCCCGGCAGATGAGCACCTTTGAACTCTTCGACTTGGGGATTGACATGGGGTTGGAAGGCTTCCATCTGGATGACGGCGTTCTGGAAACCCTGGACCCGGCATATCTCAAAGAAGTGCGATCCGCCGCTGAAGAACGGGGGCTGTACCTGGAGTATAACTTCTCGATGGATCTGGGCGGCATGGGCATCGGCATTCAGCATGACCTTAATGAGGCGATCGCCACTGCCGAAAATTTGGGGGCCGACATCGTAAAAGTCAGCATGGATTTGGTGCGGCCGCGACCGTTGGCCGGCAGCCGGTTTCATCCCCGGGTCAAAGAACAGATGCGATCTTTTGCCGATCAATTAAAGGCCTCGGCTCCGGATGCCGCGGCAGTCGGAATAAAGATTGCCGTCGAAAATCATTGCGACAGCTTTTCAGAGGAAATCCTCTGGCTGCTGGATCTGGTGGATCATCCGGCGGTCGGGGCCTGTATCGACACTGTCAATGCCCTGATGGTTATGGAGGACCCCATGCAGGCCATCGCCAATCTGGCGCCCCGGGCGTTCACCAATCATTTCAGAGATGACCGCATTGTAACCCAGCGCTACGGCTTTAAACTGACCGGGGCGGCCGTGGGTGAGGGCGACATCGACATGCAGCGCGCTTACGAGATCATCAAGACCCAATCAACGATGCGCCGCATCAATATTGAAACAGAGATGGAAATCCCACTGGACGACAAGGAGCAGGCCCTGCGCCTGGAAAAAGAAACCGTCGCCCGCAGTATTCGCTATTGCCGGGAAGTATTGGGGATAAAAAGGGAAATTGGATGACGATCGCAATTAAATGGTTTCCACCCTCCTGGATTCAGATCAAAACTGAGGATGCGATCATCTACATCGATCCCGCTTACCTGCGAACCTACTTCACCAAGCACCCCACCAAAATAGAATTTAGCAAATGGCCGGATCCCATAGACGGGCTGCCGGAAAAACTGGAACCCGCGGACATCATTCTGTTCACCCACGACCATGCCGATCACTGCAAGAAAATAACGGCCGACAGACTCCGAAAAAAGAATACCGTCATCATCGGCCCCAAACGTTGCCGAAAAAAAATCGGCGCCGCATTACAGGAGATCCTGCCGGAAAAGGAAATTTCTTTCGGTGAAATCTCCATAAGATCAACCCATGCCTACAACACCCCGGAAGGAAATTCTACCCAAAAAGTCCATCACAAGGGCAACGGCGTTGGCTATCTCATTTCAGCTGAAGGTAAAACCATCTATCATGCCGGGGATACGGATTTCATTCCGGAAATGAAGCAGCTGGGCCGCGTGGATGCAGCGTTTCTGCCAATCGGGGGGACCTACACCATGGATGTCAACGATGCAGTTAAAGCGGCCCTGGCAATAAAACCAACAGTGATTATACCCATGCATCATTTAAAGTCCAATCCACAGGCCTTTCAGCAACTCCTCGCGAAAAAATCCGATCTGACGGTCAAGGTGTTGGAAATTGGAGAAATCCTTAAGCTGAGGTGAAACTGCAACGATAGTAACCCCAAAGCAGTGCATTTAAATCGTGCTCGTTCTCGTTCTCGAAAGACGTAGGGCGGGCCACCGTGCCCGCCAAAACCGGTCGGCACGGCCTGCGACGAGCTCAGTCGTGTCGTGGCCGACCCTACGTTAGCATGGGAACATAGTATCTCGCTTTAATCAGACCGAACACCGGTGGCCATCTTCTCGATCGAGACGGGCTTCCTTTCGGGCTTGTGTAGTCTGCCGAATACATCATCGACCATCTTCGTGACCGGCCGAAGAATAGCTTCCCTAGTTTCGGCTATAATGAATTCAACCTTGTCTCCAGAATGTAACCGGAGATGAGACCGAACTTCTTTGGGGATCCTAACCTGCCCTTTGCTTGTTAGGGTGGCAAATGCCATGGAAAACCATTCTCCTTACTATAATTTGATTTCTAAATTTTAGCGTAAAGCTGTACGGAATCGCCTTCAATCATTTTTTATTCGGGCACCAACAAGTTCAAATATTGGTTGAAAGGGTCTTCGTTGGGATTTTTATTCCAGACATATTCCGTATAATTGGCAATTTCCGCAGCTTTTTCGTCACTATACAACGCAGCGATCACCGCCAACGCCATATCGATCCCGGCCGACACCCCGGAGGAGGTGAAGATAGGGCCATCTTCTACCCAGCGGGCCTCCGGCACCCATTCCACTTGATCGCTTTGTTCGGTCGCCATCTTGAAATAGACCTTGTTGGAGGTGGCCCGGCGACCGTCCAGCAGGCCGGCCCTGGCCAGAATCCAGGACCCGGAGCAGACAGACATGGTCACTTTGGCCCCTGGAACCCGTTCCTTTAGAAATGACATAATAGCCTGATTTTCTAGTTCTTTGATGGTTCCAAATCCGCCAGGCAACAGGATTAGGTCCAGGGGCGGACAATTCTGATAATTGAATTCCGCCAGGGTTTTTGGACCTTGAAAAGAAGCCACCGGTTCGGATTTTTCGGCCACCGTGATGATTTCAATATCAGGCTTGAGTTGACCGAACATTTCCAGGGGGCCGTATAAATCGAGCAATTCAAAATCGTTGTATAATATCGCACCGAGGGTAAAAGATTTGACGGCAGAAGGCATATTTCGCTCCTTTCAAACTGCTGAGTATTTAGCATCGCTAACTATCATACAATTGTAATAATGGATACATTGGTCATCAAGCATGGAACCAGAAAGAAGCAAAACTACACCAGATCGATCAAGATAATGTGATCAACGATATTTTTTTTCCCTGCGGGTATTATAATTAAGGTCCATAATGCATTTTTTGGACGGATTGGTTTCGCACATACACAGAAAGACATCAACCATTGGATTTTTTCTTTTTGATCCACTTCTTGTATTCGGGCCAATCAGAATGATTACTGGTTAAAATTTCATATCTGAACTTAACAATAGTCCATGCGGAGTTTTCTTTTTCTAATTCAAACCTGAATAAACCGGTTTCCCAATAGTTAATCCGGGTACTTGATAGTTTATATGGAATTGTTAATTGGGCTTGGCTCTGTCCAACTTTTATGTTTTCTGGCTGATAGAATTTGAATCTCAAACCGCTTCCGACATAACTTTCTTCGTACCTCCGCTTGATAATCGGGAACCATTCTTCCCGGTCAAATATCATCCACTTGAGGCTTCCCTTTTTAGTCGAAGTCTGAATAGTTGCTTGCGGTGAATATAATGAATATAGCCGGTGAGCATCATATGAATTTGCAGCATCTTCGACCTCCGTGATGATTTTAAGAACTTGCTTTTCATCTTCACTTCTTGCAGGGTAATCTCCAATGGATGGCTGTGAAGCACAGGCGAAAATAAAAACCACTGATAAATAAATCAAAATTGATATTTTCATACTGTGCCCACCAATTGCATGAAATGACATTACGAATGCCAACGGGTAAATTATTTTTGCTTAAACCGCATCCTAAACCCACCAAGGCCGATTAAGCCAGCAACAAAAAGCAGCATGGTGGCAGGTTCGGGGACTGGTTGGGCTGAAGCGACGGTAATCTCTGCTGTCTGGAATGCTGGAAAAAGAGAATTCGCCGGGATCGCCGCATCACTCAAATCGGTAAATCCAAAACCAAGGGGGCTTACCCCCTCGGCGAGTCCTATAAAACTCAACGTAGCCAGGGTGAAATCTTCAGGTTGAAGGGCATCCAGCTCAAAATCCCAGAGAAAGGAAAATTCGTCCAGCGATACTTCACCAACACCCGGAGTTGTCATGATGTCGGTCTCAAATGCCGATGGATCTGTATCACCCAGGAGCGACCCGTAGACCACAGAGTCAAAGGACACGATGCTGTCATCAAAGGTAATCTCGGCATAAAAAGCGCCCAGGGACGGTGCCGCACCATTCCCCAGTCCGGATATGTTTAAATCAACAAGGGCTGTGCCTCCAACGCCAATAGACGGGGCCGACGGTTCGAGGGAAAGCATAAGAGCGTGGCTGCTTCCTGTTGCCACCAGGGTCAAAACGCAAATCAAAACTGGAACTAAAAATGCTTTTTTCATTTACGCCTCCTTTGATAAATTATTTGACGCCTGCCGCACTAAGGACAAGGCGCCCCTCTATAATTGGTGAAAGCTCCTACCAGGGTGCGGGCATCCGCACGATTTACTTGTCCATCTCCGTTTAAGTCATAGCTTGGGTTATTGGACACGCCCTCACGGATGGCTTCCATGAGAATGCTATAGTCAGCCCGGTCAGTACAGTTGTCGTTGTTCAGATCGCCGATAGGTTCACATGCATCGCCGATACCGTCATCATCTGAATCGACCTGTTCCCGATTGGGTGTCTCGGGGCAATTGTCAACGTTATCGGCAACGCCATCGTTATCGGAGTCCGGTGGCGGCACGACTGTCACGGCCGTGTTATCAAATTCTTGATATTGACCGTCATCAACAGCGAGCTGCACGATGAAGGTTCCAAGCACGTCCGGCGTAAAAGACGGGTAGGCCGTGTCAGCGTCCTGTATGCCCACCTGACTGAGACTACTTGTTAAGGGCAGGCCGACAAATTGCCATAGATAAGCCAAAGGTTCAGGCCCCTCATCCGGATCGTAGCTCACTGAACCGTCCAAAAAAGCTGTTTCGCCTATATGGATCGTCAGGTCGCTCCCGGCATCCGCATTGGGAGGAACATCCGTCGTTGCAGCCAGGATCTCTACCGTATCTTCAGATTCGAGGTCGCCGTCGCTCACCGTTACCTCGACCACATAAATCCCGTCCACGTCGGGAACAAAGTTTGCCTCAGAATGATCCCTATCGCTTATGTCCCCGTCGGTGAGTAAGCTGTCTCCGGGTGCCAACCCAAAGGACCAGAGGATCGACAGCGGCTCAGGTCCGTTGTCCGGATCTGTGCTCCGTCCGGCATCGAGCCAGACGGTCGAATTGGTCAAAACATTCCGGTCCGGTCCGGCATTGGCATTCGGCGCGACATTGGATGTTGCCGCTCTGATCATCACCACATCCGGAGCACTGTTCAGCAGACCGTCATTGACAATAAGCTGCAACGTATACTGCCCATTCAGATCCGGAGTAAATTCAGGTTTCGCGCCTGTCATATCAGTAAGTGAGTTATCGGACACAATGCTCCCTTCGGGAACCTCAATAAACGTCCACAGAAACGTTATCATTTCACCTTCAGGATCATAACTCGCTTTTCCATTAAGGGTGACAGGGCTTTCGGTAATGACATTCTGATCAGGACCGGCATCAGCCACCGGCGGTCGATTGGGAATGCTGTCCTTATCCAGGGGATCGGAGCCGGCGTTGACTTCCTCCCCATCACCGTATCCATCGCCGTCGGTGTCAAAATTGAAAGGTTCTGTGCCCTCTTCGAATTCTTGTTTATTGGTCAGGTCATCTTCATCTGAATCCAGCGACGCATCAGACGGATCATCTGGATTCAGTCCATGAGCTGTCTCCCAGGAACTCGGCATTCCGTCGCCGTCGCTATCCAAAATTTCATAGATCAGGCGGTAGAAGCCGGTGCTGTCTTTGTCAAACAGGTGCAAAAGATGTTCTCGATATGGTTCCTGCCCCAGCAATCTAACAGTTCGGTGGGTTGTCCATGCATTGTGGTCCACGAGGATTGCTCGTCCGTCTGAACGCACGACGCCTTTTAATCGATAATAATCCTGCCCCGGATCATTGGCCCGTATATAGACCCATCCGGTTGGCGCACTAAGAGCCAGATATGCTTCGAGGCGACCATCTGCGATATCCCAATTGACGGAAGCGTTTTGTCCAACGCTCACCGGCTGGATGGAGCCGACGCTGTCGTAAAGCGTATCCGGCAAGTGATCATCATCCGGGACATCATTGACCAGGAAATCAGGCTTGTTGTCATCTCCCGGAATGTCCACTCTTACCGCGTGGGTCAGTTCATGAATATTCACCGTATCTATGAGAGAAAGTCGGGCATTTCCCAGACCGTCAAGGTGGGCAAATGTGGCATCATAGTCGATAAACTTGCCCTGGAGGGAGCTCGTCATTGTCCACAAGGCAACTGATGTAGTGCCGGGATCGATATTGCCAAGATTAAGGCTCAATGAAGGCGAGAATGGGTCGGAGTTCACCTGGGCGCCGATGATTTTGAAATCTACAAGGAGGCCCTTTTCATTCTCAATGATTTCTGGCTGTGAGCTGACAATTCTAAAATTATTTGCCACCCCTTTGCCGTTGTTGCGGACCATTAGCCCCAGGGGAAACGGTTCCGCAGGCTCAATCTCAGGCGTAAAGGGATCGTCGCCATAGACATCTCGCACCCAAAAATAGTCGAGCAACAAAAGAGGATCAGGTTTAACTAAAATAGGTACGGGAAAGAGGGGTATGGTGATAATGCTTTCGCCTTGGGTATAGCCCAACTCGCCCCCGACATAATAAGTTAAAGGCATGTCAGGTGCAGCATCGCGGGTGGGTACAATGAGCCACGATGCAACTGCCGAGGTGCCAGGTTGGATGATGCCGGCTCCATTCACATCGCCGACACCAGATAACTCGGGAGGATTGATACCGAAGAGATTGTTAGCGGGTTGATCATTCTCATCGGTAATATCCAAAATAACGTAAAAACTTTCTAACGGTACGTTTTCAGGCGCATTGGTTATTTCCAGGTTTGCTTTAAAAGCGTTTCTTGCAATGACGACATCCTGACTCAGTTGTATGCGGACCCGGGTGCAGATGCCTTCCTCCTCAGCTGCAGTACCATACGTAGGCAAGACGTAAAGCAGCGCAAATACAGCCGAAAGATAAATTACTATAATTTCACTGTATTTTAGAGAATGCCTGAAATTATTGTATCTGGCTAAATACATATCAACATCTCTCTTTTAAAATATCTTTTAAGACGTCGTAATCACTTTTTAACGATTGCTTCACCTGATTTGTATTTAAGGATAAAAAATCACTCTTCCCTGATCGGATCACACCATTTTCCAGGCATGTCGTCCGAGCTTGTATTTTGCCCATGTTGGCTGGGTGGTTTGTTATCACCCAGGTTCCACCGCCTTGTAATTGGGCGGTTGGGTTTAGAATGCATTCTGAGCGATTTAGGTTCAGTTGTGTTTGGATTGGGAGTAATCCTAATAGAGGAAGAAAGAGGATAAATCCTAATATCCTTGTCACTCTATCAAACTGGCAATTAAATAGAACAACTTTTAGACATCCTCCGGTCATTCTCGAGAAAGCGGGAATCGAGTAATATCGCGGTGATTGCTTGATTCCGGCTCTCCGCCTCGCTATGATCGGAATATCGTAAAAAAATACAGAGGTAATATTATGCCAGTCTGACATGTTTAGTCTTTTTATTGCTTTACTTTTTTTGCTTAACTTTTTGTAGCGAGGACTGTCACAATCAGCTATAGAATCCAATGGCTGGCTCATATGAGAAAGTCTCCTTCAGTACACGGGCGACACAGCATGGAGATTAATTTACTCTGAAACGATATAAGCTCGGCATAATCGGGCCTTTATGCTTTTTGAATTATTAAACGAGCCTATCTACATTTTTAAGGTTAGTGTGACCGTATCTGTCACACCCATGGTGTAAGATCTCCTTAAAAGAACAAACGAAAGGAGATCTTATGAATATCGATCAATTAAGACAACAGTTTCCGGA
>Ga0209367_1002372_pt1 | contig 24810 bp, 19 predicted proteins | sample WorMetLIZISLAND2_FD_187412 | JGI IMG/M metagenome (GOLD analysis project Ga0209367, IMG submission 187412) | Marine gutless worms symbiont microbial communities from Max Planck institute for Marine Microbiology, Germany - Olavius geniculatus... ... | reverse complement strand
TTGGAGGGATTTACATGAAATTTTGCGTGAGGGGTCATCTCGCCGATGTAATCAATGGTGCCAAATTTTATCTCAATCAGATCAGGGGTTTTGATTCTGTGGGGGGTCAAATTTTTGGCTTTCCCATAAGAAAGAGAAGTCGCCGTTAACACAGGGCTTGAACTGCCGTTGAGCCTGTGATTGAATTAACTGTATTTGAAAAAATAATTTGTATATATATATATATATATATACCGACCAGTTAATTTCATTTTTGGATTCAAGTTTTGGTGTTTAGTGCATGGCTGTTTTTATTTTTTATTTTTTTGGGTTTTTTAAATTATGTGTTAACAACGAGTTGTTTGCTAGAAAGTAAATTGCAGAATCTGATGACTACTGAGTGTAATATTTGCTGATGTTTGACTGGTGTCTGGTATTTATCTAATGAACCGGGTGAACTCTCACGATAGCAGAGCCATGATCACATTGGCATTTTTTATTATCCACGGTGTTTCATAAAAAAGGACCCCCTTTTCTTTCTTTCATAGTTCATTCAAATGATGATCGATTTACACAAAATTTTTACCAGTTGTAGCTGAAGAAATACTAATTCATAATATTTCAGCAAAATGTGGCAGTTGATTAAATATTCTTTGTTAGTTGTGATGTAACGCTGACGTCATGATGTGTCACGAATACAAGCTTGCTAGTCTCAACTGGTGCTGTTAGTTGTATCCTGTTCTGTGTAAAATCTGGTTCCCTCATGATAAATTCTTGAAGTTTTACAGTTGCAGCCACAAAAAAAACATGCAAAGCAATCACATTTACGTGTCTGTGTGGATAGTTAAACTTTCACATGTTCGAGAAAAACAGTGCACTAGCACATTTAGCTTGCAAAATGGTTGCGTTTCTAGATGGCGAAATGCCTGGTTTCATGCCCCTGTGTTGCTTAGTGCTGATACGATGAACACTTTTCATCAGTGAACCAGATTATGTTTACCATTGAAGCAGGGTAGCAACTGCCAGCACCAGTTGAGACAAGCAAGCTTGTACTCACGACACATTATGATGTCGGTGTTACATCACAACTAGCAAAGAATATTTAATCAACTGCCATATTTTGTTGAAATATTTGGAATTAGTATTTCTTTGGCTACAACTGGTAAAAAATTTTGTTAAAATTGATCGTCATTTGAGTGAATTATGAAAAAAAATCAAAAGGAGTCTTTTTATGAAATGCCGTGTAACATTGTTTCATTATGGATCTTGCCTCTCCAGCCATCTGTTTCAGTAACTCAAAAATTTTTTAAAATTATAGAAAAACCAAAATTGGCGTGAATGTTAACAATTGTGCTAATTTTTAGCTTTTTAGTCATGGATTGCCAGAGAATACGTTGACACTGGTCTAACATATTATTTTAGTTGTTATTATTGCTATTTGCCATTAGTGGTTGGTTATGTGTATGTTCTGTTGTTTATAATTCTTGTCTCTTTATATTGCTTATTATATTACTGTGTATGTTGATTATACTATACTTATACTTATTGTTTACTGTTTACAGTCAGAAAGATCTGGACTTGTTTCTGGAGCACACGCGAGCCAAGTTTGTCGGGTTTCATGTGAAGAACGACACATGTTCATTGGCGGGTCTGCCACAGCCGATACATGAAGGAGTCAAGGTCTTGAACCAGGTCCGTTGCTTAAATATATCTGATCTCACCTACTGCTGTCTGTTGTTTGTTTTATCAGTCCATTAGTCCACCCATATGTTAGTAGCGGGAGTCCTTATGTTTTTGCTTGGTTTTTTGTCGATCTTTTTTTACCTGCGATAGCAGAATGCTTCGCGCGTCTTTAGCCATGGTCTTGGCATCTGTTTGTCTGTCTGTCCGTTTGTCTGTTCGTCCGTCACACCTTGGCACTGTATCAAAATGGCGACACCTAGAATCATGAAATCTTTACTGTGGGCTGCCTCAAGGTCTCTAGCTTTTTGTGACAAAATTTCGTGCCCTTGGGTGCAGGGGTTCCTCTTGAACGAGGGCATCAAAGAGGGGTACCCCGTAAAAGACGTTATTTTGTTGTTATTGGCTCGTATAGTGTGAAAATGGTTAGAGATAGGTATAAACATGCGACTTGTTATAACTAGCAATAGTAACAAGCTTTTTAGATTTATTAACATCAATGACCTTGAACCCCCCAAAAAGAGGGTTTTGTGAATTTTTCACAATTTTGGATGCAGCACACATTTTAACACTGAATCCCAATGAAATGGCTGGAGATAGACCAAGACAACCTGCATGTGAAATTTTCACCATTAAACATAGATTTAAGCAGTCCAAACCTGAACCCCTAGGTTCAAGGAAGCCGGCGCAGGCGGACATCAGACGGCTATGCCCCTAAAAAGTGGTTATTTTACCGCAGTTATCTCATGCAGCGTGAAAACAGTTGCAGATAGGCACAGACATGCTGCTTACCATAACAAGCAGTAGTGACAAGCTTTTTGTTGGTGTCAATGTCACTTACCTTGAATGATCTTGAACCCCTGAGATAGGGGTTTTTAGTGAATTTTTTTTTTGCGATTTTCAGCTGCGACACACATTTTAAGAGTGAATTGCGCCAAAATGGCTGGAGATGGACCTGGACAACCTGCGTATGACATTTTTAGCATAGAACGTACATTTTTAAGAATCTAAGTTTCGATCTCTTAAATTCAAGGAGTCTTCCATATGGAGGCCTCAAATTTAAGTACTCTTTCAACATGCATTAATATCTTATTGCTGTAGGCCTACACTGATTGCCAAAGTGGCAGGACCACTGCTATCGCGCATCACGTGAGCTTTGCTCGAAGTACTTGTTTACTTCTTTTCTGAAACCAGACTACAGACCACCACCAAAATTGGGGGAGGATGATCCTTACCTGGAATGAATTGAGGCTAAATTTTACTCGTGACGTTCTGCACTGGCTGCCAATTCGGCAGCGTGTAGACTTTAAACTGTGCATGACGGTGTTTAACGGTCTACACAACCTAGCGCCGAACTATCTTTTCACCATGTGTCAACTGGTCGCCGAGAACCCCAGCCGTCGGCATCTACGCTCAGCTGCACGTGGTGATCTTGCCGTTCCAACGACACGCACAATCCACTACGGTCCTTACAGCTTCGCCGTCGCAGGACCATCCACGTGGAACTCACATCTCTTCGCAACTGTCATCTGCCATCCGCTTTCCGGCGTGAACTAAAAACTGAACTGTTTGCCAAAGCATATTTTTATTAGCACACTCGTGACTGCTTTTGCTGAGTGGGCGAACACTAACTTTATCGACTCATTATCATCATCAGTTAGATCCATTGAGGGGTTTTGGAGGGAGGGGCATTTTATATATCCAATCATCCAGCCACACAGCAAGTGACTAGGAATGATCTGTATAGTATATTTTCATTCACTAGGCGGCGTCACTATGCAGTCAGTCAGTCAGTCAGTAAATACAAATCAGCACTGCTCGTCCTGCATAGACTACTGCAGTTGTGTTCGTGATGATGTTGCTATGAGGAGAATGTCAACCCCTTCATTTTTTCCCCAATCGAACTTACGACGCCTGGTAACCTCACATTGGCCCTGCCCCATATATCGAGTTTTTTTTCTGTGTTAGTTGAATAGCGTAGTTTTTTCTTGTACAGTATTGCCAAAGTTTATTGTACTTCCACAGACATGTGCTTGGTTGTTGATAAACAGTCTTTTTTTATTTATTTAATGTAAAGTTTTTTGCAGTTGATTAGTTAATTAGGGATTAGTTAATAGGTGTTTTTATTGATGAATCAGTTAAAAAGAAAGTTATTGCAGTGTCATTTGTATGTGCAGCATTTATACGTGTCGCTGACGGAGCTGCAAGTTGCTCGTGAGGAAGAGATCACTCGCAATCCTTTATCGAAGGTTCACAACAGATCGTTTGATTCAGTTTCATTTTTGTATGATATGACCTACTGAAACATTTTTTATTATTTTCTTGACTTTCGTTATTGTAGCAAAGACACTAAACAGTTGCAATTGATTAGTTTTTTGCTCGAGGTCGAGATAGTGCGTTCTGGCACGCAAACACTGGCTGAAATTGGCTCGAATTTGAACAGGTAGTTGTTCAGTTGAAATTCAATTATGATAAACCAGCTTCATGTAGCCAAAATTTAACATTATCATTGTATTCAGCAGTGAATTGTTAATACTATGAATGCTTTATCGTTTCTGTCGCCTGTCTGGCTGAATTTACAGCGTGCTGCAAACTTTGTTTTTTGATTTTCTCGGTTTTAGCTGCACGCGAGATAATGCGTTCTGACTCTGAGCTTACGATATGCAATCTGGTTTTGATTTTCTCTGATAATACTTGTGTGAATCATTGGTGGTATGTGGAATTTCATCTGGCTAAAAATTTCTAGAGATATGCATACCCAGGCTTTTAGTATATGATGATTGATGTTTTGTTGTTGTTGTTGTTGTTATCCTGACAAGCCCGTCGGGCAGTGCCACTATGGGAGGGCAAATGCCTCTATGAGATTAGGAATTCCACGTGGTTCTTATAGGAGATGTGTCCATATTTGACAACCATTTTGTTGAAGCAGGTGGCACAACACGAAGTTGAGTGTCGTTGCCCGCGTTTTGCTATGATCCCTTCATGTGACATTAGAGCATGTTTGTGACACATGTCGGGGTGTTAGGCTGAAGCTGAAGTGGAGGAGACGCCATCAGAATTACTGTACAGAGCAATGCTTCCATCTCTACCTCAGTACATGGTCTGTTAGTCATTTATGTTCACTGTGCTTTCACACTTTGGGTTAGTTGACCGGAAGGGTGTTGGGCCCCTCGGCCTGTTTGATCTGTGCTCTTTGTCTCAGTGGAACTGTGGTCGTCATACTAGTAGAGCTGTCAAAGCATTAATTTTTTAACGCATTGCATCAACGCACTGCATTAATTATTTTAATGCATTAATTAATGCACCCAGGCCCGTTGAGAGGGAGAGTGGGGGGTAAGGTACCCCGAGCCCTGCGATGTTTGGGGGCCTCACCTGTAGAATATAGAAAGTCCGAAACACATTTTTAAACATATAATCAGCAATAACTGACGTCATACATAGCATAGAAATCTATTAGCCTGTCGTTGGAATTATCATTTACAGTAGTGATGGAACAGCAACTACAGTTTAGTTACTTGAATTCATACGATTGTCAAATAACCGCAGTTTAACAGAACATTAGAACTTCTGCTTCACAGAATTTAGTGAATTAACACAAATTTACGTATGTGCATAACGCATGTTAATTTATTAACTCATTAACATGTTAATTAATGTGTTAATTTGACAGCCCTAGATACTAGTCAAGTTACAATGTTGGTACCGTTGGAATTCTTGAAATTAGTGAGACAATAAAGGTAAAAAGAGAAGATGTGGAGATGACTATGAACATGCCATTGATGCATGCTGAGCTGTGATGTGATGTGGTTGGCAGATTGCTCTGTTGAAGATACTGCTGGCTGCTGCACCGACGTCGAAGGCTAAGACGGAATCTGTCAATATCCTCGCTGATCTTCTGCCAGAGGAAATGCCGTAAGCTGTTTTAAGCTTTAGCTAGAGTTGCTCCTGATCTAAATTTTTACCATTTTTTGGAGCTGTGTTTACATTCTCATATCTGGCAAAAAGGGTTTTGCTGGATTTGGGAGATAATTACTGCATTTACGCAGGTATTTGTTTTCTACAGTTTTTCTTGAATAAAGCAACATTGATTTAAATGTTACTAGCAAGAGAGTCCGCATCTACTTGCACCCTTTTAGTCATGAAGTAGTCTGCAGTAATTGACGTTAACGAACTGTAAAGTCACTCAAATGATGGACAACAAGTCGGAACTTGTTCAGTAATTTTAGCTGTAAATAGTCTGTACACACTGCAGCTATGATCAAGTCTATCAAATTCAGAAACTTGGCAAAAAATTTCACAGAGCCACATTTGACTAGATACTGCCAGAAATGGCTGCATGCTGAACCTTAACACTATTGTAGGCATTGCAGTCTTTATTTTATTTGGACATAATATTTTGTCTTTTTTGTATGGTATTAGTATGCTTTAATGCTTTCAGAGTGTTGGTGGGCTTGCATAACAGGAGATGCATCTGGACCCTGTCTTCCAATAGACAGCATTATGAGATTGATGACTGTCTGAGGATTACAGGGAAGATTATTAGAACTAGCATTATGCTAATTACATATGCACGCGTATAATGGAGTTCTTACAATTTTAGGTTTAGCTCATGTTTTTGTGTTTCCGTATAGGTTAAACTTTCTGTTTCTTTATCATTCCATTATTATGTGTTTGTGTGCATTTTGCCTGAAAAGGCCATTCCCGAAATGACCTATACTGTGTTGGGCGAGACGTTAAACCCTACTCACTCACTCACTCACCCTCTAAAAACGTTGCTTTGGTAATTTGCGCTGAAGTTAAACAGTAGATTAATGGATGAAGGGAGCATACAATGGAGACAAATATGTCATCACTTCAAGGAAGACACTGTTTCACATCATCAGAATTAGGGCATAAAAATTTGGGACATAGTTGGCTGGAGTTGGCTGACATCTGGCATTCATTGTTGTGTTACGTTGTAGTACAACGGTGTTGCATTCAATGAGGCTCGGGATCGACGTCAATCGACACAAAGAGATCATCGTGAAAGCCATCTCAGCTCTGTTGCTGCTGCTCCTCCGATACTTCAAACTCAACCATGTCTACCAGGTCGGTTGGTCAGTCATTTTAGCAGTTATACTTTTCGCTGCTTTTATTTCGCATAAAAGCACTTGTACAGTGCAGCATGTACACATGTACACAGTCCACGGCAGCAGCAGGAAAAATGCCTCGGTAACCACAGCACAATCTCGGCAAAGGTGTCATTTGCCCTGGCTGCACATAATAGCTGGAACCAACTGCTCAGGATTATCAGTTCATAACAATTTGCAGAATATTTTCTACTGTTTTAGCACTTTTGTGCACTAGAATAGTAAAAGTTACGGTAACCAAAAGTATTTTTGCAGTTAAACCTTCGCAAAAATTGATGTCTGCCTATAGCCTTTTATTGCTGAGGCAAAATCTGTGTTTATACTAGTAGACTCAGGAGTTTTGACATTGTGGAGGTGATGCTGTGATGTTGTGTTGATTGTAGTTTGAGTACGTGAGTCAGCATCTCGTGTTTGCAAACTGCATTCCGCTTGTGCTGAAGTTCTTTAATCAGAACATCAGCTCCTACGTCTCAGCCAAGAACACGTACGTGTGCCGTATTATTGTGACTATGCACTGACGGTGATCGATATTTTATTGTGCATGTTTTTACGGCAAAATACGGCACAATTTCAGTCAACTTCAGATTTTGACTGTGAATAATTCCGGAATGGATGGAGATATCAAAAATTGTAATAGCAAGTAATCAACTACAACCCCTCCCACTGTATACAAAGAATAGGTGAACTTTGGTTTACTAACAAAAAAGTTAACGGCTTACGTGTAGACCCACCCAAGCTCAAAATTTGGCATGATTTTGGACAACTTCAGACTTTGGTCTCGAATATCTGTGGAATTGGTCGACATATTGAAAATCATCAGCATACAACATTGCGCTGACTGTTGAATTGAATCTTCCAGTTATTTTTATTAACTTGTTAACACTGTCAGTCGTGTATAATTTGCTGTCAGGTAGTCTTTTGACTTAAGACTGCTAATAACAGTTTTATCTTATGCCATGTTTAGCTTATTATATCATTGCATGTGTATGTTAGTATTCTGGTGATTGACTTTCCGAAGTGCATAATTGGTGATCATCAAGAGTTGACAGCTGAAAGCCTGGCAAGTGCCCAATATTTCTACTTTATTTATATTATTACTCCTCGCGCACTACATTCCTAACGTAGCGAAGAGGAGTATATGAGATCAGTGTAATATTCAGGATCGATCGACCAACCGACGACCAACTTCTGTTTCTGGAAGAGCCTTCCTGGAAGAACTTCAAACAGCCATATCTCCATAACGGTGCTAGATAGACGCATGGTCACCATGGACCATCCATAGGAAGTTGACCCCCTTTGAGTCGAATGGTCACATGACTGATGACATCACGTGACCCCAAAAGGTCAAGGTCGTGACCCCATTATTTTTGAGGCGCCATATCCCCATAATTGCGCCAGATAGACACATGCGTACAGGTATAACAAGACAAATGGCAACTAGGGTCATCGACAATTATTGGAAATTTTTTCCTCTCAGTTTCTGAAATCGGGCGATATTAATGGTGTTCGGGGAGACAATTTTCAATAATGACCTCGACGCCAGTCACTGTTAGTGTAATATTAAATGGGTCTGAATTAGACTCTGGCTCTCTAATACAATTTGAAAGGAACGAAAAAGCTCTTAAAAGAATACAAAAGAAAATGATGCGCGCGAGGAGTACATTAGATTGATCACAATCTAATGATATTTCTTGTTTAATGATTTGGTGCAGTCATTTGGGTTCTAAGCAGAGTACCTGGCCTTAAAAACCGGCTGTATCAGTAGTTGGTTTTCCATTGGGAGTTGACGGAAGGAATTCTGGAGAACTGGTAGCATTTAAACAAAAACTGTTGACAGCAGCATTCAGCAGCAGACAGGACTGAAGCAGTTGCTATAAAATTCAATAGAGACTTAAACCAAATCTTATATTTATGGACATTTATCTAGATTAGATGGGTTACGATCAAGATATCAAGATGCAGCAGAGAGATGCAAAAAAGCATGTCTTTGAGATCACTGCCTGGTTCAGGAGTTGTGCTGTTGCAACTATGAAAAGCACAAGCAGCATATTGTCATACAGGAGGTTAATTCAGCATATCACTGAATATATGACATACCAGGTTGACAATTATAAAGCATTTCAGCGTTTGGATAAGTTTCTCTGGGCTTTCGAAAACAGTTATTTTTATTTCTTTCTCATTATTCAATGTGTGGCTCATACACACATTAAGTATTTCACTTTAATAGTGAAAGATTGCAGTTCTTTTACTACTGTATAATGGGCTCTGAGCAAACACTATGATGGACCGTAGCACATCTGTGTTTGACTCAGACTTTTACCCTTTATGGGATGGTAAAATGACTATAAACTTTGGGGCTGAGAAGTAACAAATGGCGATAGTGAATGTAGTTCAAAGGTCAGCTGCTACTTGGCACTTGTACTATTTTGTTAAAAGAACCAGGTGAACTTTCACGGTGGTAGTTTTGTGATGAGAGCACCATAAACTTTGTCTTTTGGTATTACTATCAATATTATTAATACTAGGAGGTGGGGGACATTTTACTGCATTATTACTAAAAAAAGTGATAACACTTTGTTACAGGAGGCTGGAGACAGTGTGCTGTACTGCTGGCGAAATCTCTTCTCATGCATTAACTTGTTGCGCATGCTTAACAAGCTCACCAAGTGGAAACACTCACGCACGATGGTAACGGCTGTTTCTGTTCTGTTTCTGTTAACCAAATTTTGCTGATGATACTTCTTTTTAGAATTAGTTTTTATGCTGTGTTACCTGTTTCCCTTTTTTGTGGGACCTAGCCTGACCCATGACTAACCCTGCGTAAGAGTAAACAAACATCTGAATTGATAGGCTGATAATGGTAACGTGAACGTTACATCAGGTCAGGTGTGTTTACGTTGATGTGCTTTTTTGCTGACTTACTTAAAAGAGATAGTTGTGTTTTTTACTTTCACCTGATGCAACGTATACATTAATTTTTTGCTTCGCCAAAATGCAGTGATGAAGGAGGCCATGTTTTTGGGTCTGACGATTTTTGTCATTGTGATTACTTTTTAAAATGATGCACAGATCTTGCTGAAATTTTGTGGAGGGCACACGAAGAAAGTGAATTGGATTTTGGTGGTGATCTATACAGACTTTTCAATATTTTGTAGCATTATTCGGGATTCTTTCCATCAGCTGTATTGTTCTTTGTGTAGTTGTCGGATGGCAGCACCCTTCTGAACGGATGTTTCAGATGTCTGATCGCCTCTAGTATTACTGATATATAGTTGTGGTTGATGACAGATGTTGGTGGTATTCAAGTCGGCGCCGATACTGAAGCGAGCTCTGAAGGTGAAGCACGCCATGATTCAGTTGTACATACTCAAGCTACTCAAGATGCAGACCAAATACCTCGGCCGACAGTGGCGCAAGAGTAACATGAAAACCATGTCTGCTATCTACCAGAAAGTCCGACACCGGCTCACAGACGACTGGGCTTATGGCAACGGTTCGTTCAGTTCAGATCAGTAGAACAGATTGTGTTTGCCCAGTTTTTATGGCTAGGCTATCTCAAAATGCTAGTGCTCACCGTAGATCTTGCTAAAAAGTTTAGTTTTCAGATGGTGACAGAAATAGGTTGATGATTAGTCTTGGACATTAAATACCAAATTATTCAGCTAACAACTGTCAGAAATGCACTGCAGCAACAATAGATCTGTATTGTCATTAGTATAAGGCTTGAGTGTTTGATTTATCCAATTGCATTTTCTGGATAAAATGATTATTGCTTGTCAAATGCTTTTTGACCGCATTCTTAGTGACGTGACTTTAATCGAACATTTAGCGATTAGAATTTTATTAATCAATAAGGAATTGCAATGATCGATGAAATGATAAGTCGTTAATTCCCGCAGGTGTAACAATGATGCTGACTGCTGCTGTAGATATGGATGCTCGACCGTGGGACTTCCAGGCGGAGGAGTGTGCGCTGCGAGCGTGTGTCGACCGGTTCAACAGTCGTCGCTACGGTGCTGCAAGCATCACGCCGGACTTTGAGCCCGTTGATAACTGCATCCACAGTGTGCTGGGTCAGCGCATTGACCTCTCGGAGAGCTTCAAGAACAACTATGAGAAGTGGCTGGAAGTGGAGGTGTTTGGCAACCCGGTGGACTGGGAACAGGTCATCTGTCGGTGAACGACCTACTGCTGACGTCTCGGCCACACTAACTGGCACTGTGTGTGTGTGTTTTTTTACATCATCTGGAAAGTCCTAGATTTTCTCCTTGATCTGCCACGCTTTGGAAAGTTTTGAAAAATAAACTTGGTCCAGAAATGTTGTGGATAATGAAAATCCAGCATAATTGATGAATTTTCTGGGAGTTCAAAATGAACAACATGCAGTGGTAGCATAGCGTGATGAGATAAATTTCAAAATATTTGGTGTTTGATACGTTTTATGAAGAACTTTGTGGATTAGATTACACTCTGTATGTACAGTGAGTAGCAGCTGCTGTTTGTCTTTATATTTAAACATTGGCAGGCTGCAAGAAAGTACCGGAAAGATGTTTTGACGGTCCTGGAATTTTTTTGCCTGTTAAAGTGTTAACAGTCACCAAATGGAGCATTTGCAATGGCGTATTTAGCAGAGTTTCACTCTTCCCTTGGCACTGAAAATTTGCACAATTTTTGTTTTCTGAAATGTCAAAATATGTGCATTAGTTAACAAAGCGTTTCGTCCCTTAAACTGACCGTTTGCCCCAGGTGCCGCTTTTCCTCAATTCTAAATATGCCACTCAGCACTTGCCTCGCCCTAACCTAGAAATTTTTAAAATCTGTTTTCTCATTTTGTGGGGAAACAACTTTTTATGCTTAGTCACTGTTCGTGGGTTTCAGAGGTCACGTCGTTATGTCCGTGTATTGTGTGTGTGTGTGTGTGCATGATGCATCCGTGATGTTGTGCCTGTCTGCTCTGTATGTGTCGTGCACTGATGTGCTATCTAGGACATAATATAGGTATGCACTTTGGCCGTCAAACTTGTAATCAGTGCATTCGGTTTATTGACTGTATGACATCGTATTAGCATATTTCTGATGCAGTCTTTTTAATGCCTTGCATTTTGTTATTATTCTTGGTATTTTGTTTCGTTATTAAGGCTAATATGCATGACTAGGGTAATCATAACATGGTCTTGACTGCCATGACCCATGATATACATGGAATGTTACGGTGCTGAAGAGTAGAGTTGCCCTTGTCTTAGTTACACAGGGCTGTGTTCATCGTTATCATCTTCATGGCCAGGGGGTTTGGGGGTAAATTCACAGTGAGTAAAAAAATGAAGCCAATGCTCTTCACAGTGAAAACTAATTTGCAGAGCAGATATTTCAGTGTCAGTAATACGATGCTACTACGCAATTAACGTTATACAAATCGTTGGATTTAAACACTGGTCCACACAGCAGTTTTAATTCCGTGGTTGTCCGCTGGCCTGTGCCTCAAATTTTCTGTTGCATTAGTCCAAAGGCCAATACTGCTGGAGACTGTGGCCACATAATTCTGTCCTCGACTTCGAGGACAGTCTTCGAGGTGGCCTTCCCTGGAGTTACACATTTCCGCCCAGCGTGAGCTGTTCCTGTACATTGCGTGAGGCGTCTTGTCTGCGGCCCTGTTTGTAGTAGCCTGTATACTCCGTACTCGTTGCACTGACAACTAAAGTGTGCTTTATTTCACATATTCACCCAAGTCCCTTTGTCTAATTCGTGTTGATATTTAAATAGAAAAAAAACAGTATAATATTTGTCTATGTGACTATAAATAAATCGTCTACCACTGGCTGGACGGCAGCGCGATCATGCATCAATCACACTGCAGAGTAGGCCTATACAGAGCGTTGGCGTTTGTATAAGCCGGGGTGATAATTGTCGTTAATTATTGATCGGCTGGCAGTGCCCAGCATTGGTCTATCGTTATTTATTGTGATTTAACAACGGTGAATTACGGTCTCTAGCAGCCGTCCGCAGTCACAGCGAGAGCAGTCTGCAGTTTATAGGCCTAACTTTATACCGTAGCCTGCCAGATTACAACAAAAGCCAAACTCTAACAGGACAGCAAGTGAATGATTTCAGACTTATAAAGATTCTCCCCTCCCTTAGTACATTTTACTGTGGGGGTTAGAAAGTCACGTTTTACCAAATTGCTGACAATTTTTTGAGATCTGCTGACTTCACTCAAAGTCGAGTATGAACAGTGTGAGAGCGAGCGTTGTATAAATTTAATATAAGAAGCCCAGCTGTCGCTAGGGATGTCCGACTATACGGCGGTGTCCGAAGGCCAGCAAATGTGAATGAAGTACCCCTGTTTGAACGGCAGGGAAGAGACGGCAATTGAGGCATTAGATAGGACATTTGCAAATGTCTATGTAGGCTTTAATACACGGTGTTTCATAAAAAGGACCCCTTTTGTTTTTTTCATAATTTACTCAAATGATGATCAATTTACGTAAAAAATTTTTACCAGATGTAGGGGAAGAAATATTAATTCAAAATATTTCAACAAAATATGGCAGTTGATAAAATATTTTTTACTAGTTTTGACGTAATGTTGACATCATAATGTGTCACGGATACAAGCTGGATAGTCTCAACTGGTGCTGTCGGTTGTTACCCTACTTCGATGGTGAGTTTAATCTGGTTCGCTAATGAAAGATGTTTATTGTGTTAGCACTAAGCAACATGGGGACATGAAATTAAGCGTCTTGCGATCCAAAAATGCAACCATTTTGCAAGCCCGGTGTGCTAGTGCACTGTCTTGCTCGAACGCGTAAAAAGTCCAACTATCGTACAGACACGTAAATGCCATCGCTTTGCATGTTTTTGTAACTGTAACTGCAAAACTTCAACAATTTGTCATGAATGAACCAGATTTTTCACCATTGGAGCAGGGTAGCAACTGACAGCACCAGTTGAGACTATCCAGTTTGTACCCGTGGCACATTATGACGTCAGCATTACGTCAGGACTAGCATAGAATATTTAATCAACTACCATATTTTGTTGCAATATTTTGAATTAGTATTTCTTCAGCTACAACTGATACACATTTTGTGTAAATTGATCACACATTTTGAGTGAATTATGAAAAAAAACAAAAAGGGGTTCTTTTTATGAAACACCGTGTAGTAATCATTGCCCTGATACAATTTGGCCGTAATGCGAGAGAACAGGCGGGGACGTCGAGAGCAACAGCGGAGCCCTGGGAAACATTCTCGCGTGGCCCCTCTGGGGAGAATTTTTCAATTTTTTTAAATGGCGCATTCTGGTGTACTTTATATTTTTGAGCGACGGCGGGGCCCCCCAAACGTCGCGAGGCTCGGGGCAACTTACCCTCATACTCCCCTCTCTCGACCGACGGGCCTGAGAACAGATGCTGTATATAGCTTCTAGACTTTCACATTGGTATAGGTCTATTGTACAAGTTGGGAAGTTAAACCTACGTGAAACTGAATTAAAGACAGGCTGGAAAGGTGGCATCGTATAAGACGGCTGCTGAGTATGACTGGTAATGAGTCGTGAATTATTTACACAATTTCGCCTATGACGAGCTATCACGCTATGCACACAGACTGCAGCCGGACGGGTGTTGTTTTCGTCGATAGCAGTCGATCTTAATAATATCTGAAATACTGTTCCGATAGGCCTACCTGTGTAGGTGTTTCGTCGGGAGAAAAGTTTGTCATTATTCTCAAATGATTGTCTTAATCTGACGTTTGCTAACAAGCGAGTTCGATTAACTTGGTTTCATCCAGTATGTCGAAAAAGTCCACTGAAATGGAGAACGTCTTAGCGAGCGTCCGGTTAGAATAAAGACTCGACGAAGCCTGAACTCACGTAATGTATAACGTACAATACAAGAAATCCAGCTGGCTGTCGCTAAGATAGCCGACCGTATTAGTTGTCGTTGACCTTCAAGGTCATCTAAGGTCGATGATTTTCATTTCATCTGAAAAGGCGTATCCCATTTCCTATTAGTGAATTATAGTAACCTTGACCGTATCTTTTACAATTCCCGAAATATGATCGATTATCCGTTAAAAAGCGCACATTTTCTCCATACACCTCGCCATTCAGCGCCCAATTTGAAAATGTTGCCCTGGCTGAAATTTTGCATGTCCGAGTTTCACACACATGGTTCATTATTTTTCTAAGAAGTTTTCTTTTTTCGATCTAAAGCTTAGCCACAATACATCTCTTACAGACGGACGGTTGGGAGAGACGTTCGACAACCACGCCAATAGCTCGACCATTACTTAAGTAGCCCCCCCTACGGTGGCCTATTAAAACTGGCACAAAAGTGAACTGACGTAGTTTGTTTGTAGTGCAACCTCCATCTCTATTCCTAAATTTTTGTACTAGTTTGAAATAAACGAACGTTTTGAATATAAAATTCTCGTACCTTACAAACTCTTCTATACAACCGCACGTAACACTTATTTTTCTCTGTTGTCGCTCTTGTTTGGCATGTTTGCCCATTGTCCATCTACTGACTCCTCTTTTAGAATTACCAATTTTTTTTCGCTACGCATCACCTCACTTCCAGAATCAACTTTCACACTCACTTCATTGACCACGTGTTGGTCTGCCTCTCTTGATTTATCTCTTTTTCGTCCATGATCATTTTATCGTACCGTTGTCATCATTATCTCTCTTATCATCCATCACTCGATAATTCTTTGCCAACCTTGAAACTTGTTTCTTTTTCAAATTATACATTTCATAGACATCTTCATTTATTCGGACTGATTTCGTTAATATCTGGACTTACTTGCGTTTTTTTTTCATTTTAGCTTCCGAGTTTCAGTTATCGTTATTTTCTTTTTTAATTATTTTTTCTGATCTCGGTTTACGCCATTTTTATTTGCAAGTTTTGTCATTTTATTTTCGCTCTTTTTTTGTTTTTGGGGGGTTTGGGTCTATATGCTAGACTAGACTGGCAGCTTGTTCCCCAATTTTCCAGTGCAAATCATATCGTATCACATATAGCGGTATTAACTAAAGTTACTGAAATGCTCGATAAAGGCCTTAGAAAGTAACAGGTGACGTTGCCCAAAACTGCCAAGTGAAGATGAGTAAATTATAGAAATTTTGATTTTTTCATCAATATTAAATGCAAGCTACCGCACTTCCATCTCTACTGCCACTTTCTGCATACTTTTTTTCTCTGCAGCGGCAAAGATTTCGTCTGAACCTGAACTTCATTTCAATAAGGGGCGGCAAAAAACAACAATGACGAGTTACTGGTGATGTAGTCTGGCTTCGACGGAACAAGTGCACGACGATGCATGTTGTTTGCGTTGCACTGTTTGCTGCACAGCCAGCCGCTGCAGTCGTCGTCACAACATTGCAACACGGAACCACCTCTATGAGCTTCGCCGGCGAAACTCTCAAGGGACATGTTCGGAATTGTAAAGGCGTAAGATCTGTTCTAAATATCTATTTGTATTGTCGTTTTATAATTTTAAATTCGTCTAACTTAAATGTAATGTAAACTTTGATAGTTTACTTAGAATACATTTTGGTAGACCATACGTTCATTCATTATTGCTTCAAATGAAGTGAACTAGCCTAATTAATTAGGCTTAATTAAAAAGCTACTTGCAAACTCGTCATTCAAGTTCGCGCACACAGGTATTGGAGGTACACTACTGGTTGCTATAGGTTACTCCGTCACATTTTCGGCTGGCCGCCTCAACCGCCGATTTTAATCTTAAGACGCCGCCGCCAGAAAAATAGTCATCAAAAATTTCAGTCAGTAAGCCGATAGTTATGAAAAGAATGTTTCAGGGGAATTTACTCCTGCTGCTGGTAAATAACTTGCAGAAATTATGAGGATTTCATTAGCATGGTGTCGTTATTTACGTTATGCCGCACATTTTGTTCTGGGTCACATAAATATTTTACTTCTGCTGAAGTTGCCTAGCTTTGGAACTGTTATGCATAATGCTTCTGTATTAGACCATGCGCAGCGTTTAAGGGTTCAGAATAGTATTATACAATATCTGAATGAGATTCTGGTGTAGTTTGACATTCTTTGTGTGTTTACGTGTGTCACTGTTTACCTGTAGCTTCTAGTTTTATTGTACTGTGTTTTCTTTTCATTCTGTGTCTGTTTTTATGTTTACTGTGTATTGTTTAATGGACACTTGTGGTCTGATTTCAAATAAGGATGATGATGATGATGAATAAACAAAAACGTATGGCCTAATTTTGATCGCTTAAATCTATCCGACCGTTTTTGCGAATACGCCTTGTGCCGAATACATTAAACATCATCACGGTCTTTCTTTCTTTCTCTTTTTGTTCATATACGAGTATCTGCGGTCAATTGTTTTGTTTGTCTGTGTATTTTTAACGTTGGGCAACTGTTATAGGCAGTGCTCATGCTTTGTCCACAGGTAGGCCTAATGTTACTACGTGTTGCAGTGTACTAATACAGTTCGTGCATTCAGTGGCGGATTCAAGGGGGAGGAAAGCGGCTGTCCCCCCTATTGTCCGGATGCATTTTAAAACAAGTAAAAATTTTGCACGAAAATGCATTATTTTTGCCTAGAATTTTTGAAAAATTCCAGACTCCACCCTCACCCTTTCGTCCCCTATTCCAAATTTCTGGATCCGCCACTGCGTGCATTAAATAAATCAGTAAACAAATAAGTGATCGTATTGTTGTAGACTGAGCGCCGTCACCGCGGTGACTAAAAGCGAGCGTCTTCACGAGTTTCGAAAGAAGGTTGTTATAATCAGTCGAATGACGCAGGGAACGACGGAGGCCACGACGACGTTTCGCATAAGGTCGGCCACTCGCGTCCACGCTGCAGAGTCTTTTCCACTTCTATTCTTTTAGTCTGTTTTACTTCCGTTTTTTTCTAACTTTCCCTTATCTTATCCCTTAGTTTAATCCAGCCAGAAGATTTAAGAATGTTGTAAGCTCCAGAAGCAAGTCTGGGCGTAGCCCTTCGCCAAACGCATATTAATTGTTCATACACCCGCGGTGGTTACTTGAAAAAAAAACAAGAAAAAAGCAGAAAAAGAATGCATATTGTCCGGATCAATTGTACACATAAATTCACACAATAATCACTGCAAAAAACAATGTTAAACATTAGCATTCAAAGCTGACTGAATAACGTTTAGGCCGACTGATGGTAAGTGCCAGTTTCTGCACGAAAGAAATTGTAAAAAAAACGTTTTAAGCCAATACGACGTAAGACTGAATGTTAGTGGACTGCTAAATGAGGCCAAAATCCAAAAAATTGCAAATTCAGTTTTTGTCAAATTCATAAATTTAAAATGTCAAAAAATTAACCGTAATAAAACACTATTATGAGTGTAACAAAAAAAACAAACTAAATTATTAAGTTATAAAGATACTAAAATTTAATTATTAACTTTGGGGTGGGTGAGTTTTAGGGGTTGTGGTGTTTGGTAGGTTTTAGGTGGTTTACCCAATAAAACCAACTGGGTTTTTTGGTAGCGCTGTGCCCCGGTTGTCAACTATGACACAAAACACTACGCGATTGTTTTCTCATATATCCTGCAGATGTGCGTTTGTGTTTAGACATTACTTTGACATGAGTCCTCAGATCTGGTCATCTCAGGACGTCAACGCATTCAAATGTGCCTTTGACTTACAGAACTATCTACGTGACAACGGCATATCGTGTTTATTCGCCATTGATGTTCTTCTCACGTTCAGACTGCTCAAAGGTAGCCCCGAAGTCAATATTGCTTTAACTTGAATGTTGCCGCTAAACTCGTCAGCACTCAACGACGTTTAATACTAATATTATGAAAAATGTATTATAATAAGCATATTATTTTCACAATAACGACATGGCTGCTCGTGTTTCGATGCTTTAGTAATGTTCTGTTTCCATTTGTGTCCAATAGATTTAACGTTTTTGATTGCGTCTGAAATTGTTTACTTTCACAAACATTAATATATTTGGTCGTATTTTATAATTTATTATATTTAGTGCGTGTGTGTTTGTGCTCTACATTCTTACAGTGGCATTTTAATAAACGTATTGTATTGTATTGTACTGTACTTAATTTCTGTTCTCGTCTGTTCTTGTGTTTTTCTTGCGCTGTGGCGAATAGGCTTGGTAGGTTTTAGGCAGTTTACCCAATAAAACCAACTGGGTTTTTTGGTCCTAGATTTATGCTACCGACTGAAGTCTCGCGGGCTGTCAATATACTCTGCAAATGAGACGTAAGCCCTTTCGTCTGTCAGTTTAATATACTGATAAGAAATTAAATGCAATAAAAAGTCATCGTGTGCGTTGTGCAGAGTGTCCGGTGCCGTACGCGATCGTTTTCCGCGGCTATGAGTTCACTGAGTTGAGTAAGTCACCGGAGGACTTGGAAGCCGTCACGCTCTGTGTGCACAACTCCAGGTACCGTATTATGACCCGAGCTCAGTGGCGTCGTGGCGACAGGGGGCAGGGACAACTTTTCTTACATCGTAGCTCAATTGTAGCTAGGTCTTTCTTTGTTCCAAATGTACACAATGTGGGATAAAAAAATTCGCCATTTTGAGGTATTTAAAAACAAAATTAAAATCCTAAGCACACATTATCTCCTCCGTCCGAAATTTGCAGGTGTTTGTCAGAAAGTTGCAACTCAACATCAATTTTTTAACCGACGTCGCCGCTGACAAAAATATTGTAATTTTCCCGGACACCTACTACGGCTAGAATAACGCTTTGCCTTGCAAAGAAAAATTTAGCTCGTATATTTTCTAAAGGAAATCTAAATATTTTTGCGCGCGACAGTACGTAGGCCTATTGCTTCGCGAGTCTTGGCTGTCGTCCGTATGTTCATCTGTCACACCCTGCAGCGCTATCAAAACGGTGTACGCTAGGATCACGAAATCTTCACTATGGGCTGCTCCAAGGAGTTTAGTTTCTTCTGACAAAATTTTGTGCCCGTGGGTGAGGAGAGTCCTCTCGGACGAAGGTGTCAAAGAGGGGTACCCTCTTAAAAACTCGAGGATTTTACCGCTATTGGCTCATCTAGCATAAAACGATTGCAGATAGACACAGACTTGTTGATTATCGTAACAAGCATTAGTGACGAGCTCTCCGAGGAACCACAAAGAAGTAAATTTTAGCTATTTTGCGATTTGGGGCTGCGGTGCACATTTCAAGAGTGAATTGCGATAAAATGGCTGGAGATTAACCACAACAATTTTTATATAAATTTGTTAGAACTGAACGTAGATTTTAGCAGTTTAAATTTTGGCTTTCTAGGTTTAAAGCTTTTTCCATACTGGTACCCCTTCAAAATGCTCGATTTTTGTTAATATCCACTAATTCATTATGAAAACGGTCGCAGATAAACATAGACTTGCTGATTACCGTAACAAGCACTTCTGACAAGTTGTTGACATTGAACGACCTTGAAATCTAAAAATCGCCAGCATTTTCATTGATGGGTTTCGGTAATAGTGTATATGACAATAAGCAGGACTCGCCATTTTCCCTTAGCAGTGGTTGTAGCTATATCACCAGTGTTCATTACGCTTATCTTCTGAGGGGTGACCAGGCCAAATTACATCACTTGATTAAATGCCAGTGCTGTACAAGTTTACTAGCAAAGGTTTACAGTACTACGACTCCGACTTCGACTTGGTGCTAAAACGTAGACCTTGACCTTGTTATCTTGTGCCAAATTTCAGAGAAAATCTGACTTAGGCCTATACTTTTAGGGATAGCGCAGACCGACAAACCCTGCAGTGTAACGAGATGACTGCAACGATCAGACACTTGCGGATACTATGTTATTTCTAGCGGAGCTAATAGCCACAACTTAAGCAATGCACGTTTATTATCAATATCTGATTTGTGATTGTCTGTCAGGCATGTTATAGCTAATACCGAAGCTGCACAACAGCGCATACAGGAATTGTGGGTACGTTTCGCGTTTATATCGCTTGCGATTCTGTTTTAGTTTTTTCTGTCAGTTTTGTCAACGCTTCTTAACCGTTTACTACCGTGCTTGCGACTTTCGATTTTCGCAGTCTTTGCAATTGCACAGTCTTTATAAATGTTCTGTATTTTAGCACAAATTATTACAGACGTTTCGTTAAATTTTTCTGCTCATTTAAAAAATTAGTAACATTTATTGTGATAATTAGGTAATAGGCCTACACGTATGTAAATTGTAGATGCTTTTAGTTTTTTTATTATGTTAGGACCACGTAGATTTTGAAAAATTTATCTGTCAACAAAGTTGCTCTAGCGCACTGGGCACACTAGTTTTCTCTCATCAGTATTTTACAAGGTAGTGGAGTTACACATTAGAGCTGTAGTGGGGGTTTTAGTAGTCGCTATATTAAACTTTTTAATAAAAGTGTTAGCAAAAAAATGTGAACCGGTCATTATTTCTTGAAGCTGTTACGAAAACTTGACGGTTTACACTTTAGCACTCGATATAGGCTTAGGCCCTACTGCAATATACCATGTAATGAAAACTTTTGTGCTAATTTTTGGTTGATGCCAATATGAAAATGATGTATTTTAATTATTTATTTTGTAGCCAAATTTAGAAAAAGGCAAGCTTGTATACGTACCGAACGGTATGATCTATGATGTACACCTACTTTTTTGTCTATACTCAAGAACTCTTCTATTCGATCTTAAGATTTGCGCAATTGTGCTGAGTTAATTAATAACAAAAGCAGAAGCCAAGCTATGTACAGTGGTCTGTTTAGCGGGCACATGGACCAAACCTCGATGGATTTAACTTTACGTCGGTTGAAAAGAAAAAAAATCCAAATTATAGTGGCCGACGGTACCTTCGGAGTGACAGTTAAATGAATTATAATGTCACTGGTACAAAACAAAAATTAAATTAATTTTACTTACCGGTAGCTTAATAAGCTTTTACTTTTCAAAGCTTGGCTTTGTTTATGGAAGATTGTTATTTACTAAATGGTAAAAGACAGCCCATTATCTAAGCCTATATTACCCTCAAATGCATGCTTGGGCCTCGACGTACACCCATCAGTTATTTAAAGAAAAATATTACTAGCAAGAACTGGGTAGTAAAAAGTAGAAGCGAAGACAACAATGAGAACAGTGACCAAAAATTGATATTTCGTTTCAATTCGATCAGGGGCTTTGACTTTGTGCAATGTGCATGGTCTAAGTTCGGTCTTTTCCATTGAACGTAGCGTTTCTCATTATGTAGTATAACACGACGATGAAGTATTGAATTGTTGTTTATTAGTTAGTCGCAAAATTCAGGCGTGTCGTGATAAATGATGCAGGCGTATCGTGCAGTCCGGCACCGCGGTCAAGTGTGATGTGCCTCAGTAAGTACAATCTTAAAAGCGACGCGGTCATCTTCACCATGGTAACGAAGATCGAACATGATCGAGATCCGCTTTACATTGTTCCGCATTTCACAGGTCGGTGTTTTCCTATCTTAAAGTCGTTTTATTTAACTTAATAGAAATGCCAATTAGGCCTATGACATTTAGTATCAACGTAATATGCACAACTTGTTGTACAATTTGACAACAAATCAAAGTAATGGACTGGCGCTTATCAAACTGGAGCATTTTAAAATTTCGAGATAAGTAAAGCCAAACGCGCTGAAATGTGAATTCGCCTCTGGGATGGTACCCTATAGGCGCTTGTGTATGTACGATGTCTTGTGATTGACTCGCAGTGTACAATGTTGTTTGTTAGATTGGCACCAGCTGACGCAGAAACGACATTATCTCGTCATTGTGGGGCATATGGTGAGTGTTTTATAGTGTTTTGTTAGAGCTGCAACTTATAAGCCGTATTCATATTCTATTATAGGAAGTTTGAAGATTTTTCCGTCCATTAAAGTTTAACGACAAAACTCCACAACTGCTAGATTAAACTAGCAGCCTGTCTATCAGTTTTCCAGCGCAAATAGTAGTGTATGTATACCACGTGGACTACATTGAAATTGACTGGAATGAAAGGGGCCATTCAAAAATATGTTACGCCTGAAGGGGGAGATGGGCAGATGGGGTGTGACAAGGGGAGGGGGGTTCAAGAACCTGTGATGTCACGCTTTCGTGAAAAGTTTTTATAGGACTAAACAATGTTTATCGTACGCCTACTTGCTAGTCTCTGATAAAATGCCTTCAGATTCACAAATTTCAGATACAGTAGGACGTTGACTGTTATGACTCAAACTGTTCTTTCATTGCCAACTGCTGCATGTAAACTGTAAAATGATGTTCGAAATGATTATGATGATGAATGGATGCATTTATACATATACTTTTTTATTTGTGGGTAAATGAATAACTTCTGACTGCTTTGGTAATTACTGTGCTACATTCGGTAAGACGCATGCAGTTGAGGGGGGTATTCTGGCCTGTAACATATTTTTGATAGGGGGTTGGCCATGTGTGACACAGGGGAGGGGGGTCAAATTTCGTTTAAAAAGCGTGACATATTTTTTCAATGGCCCCATCTCACTGACAAACTCGTGGAAATGTCACAAGATCCTGAAACCTGGCGTAAACTTGTGGTCGCGTGCGTTGATCTCCAACCATCCGACTGGAGAAAAAACCCATATGCGTCATCTCTTTGTGTGCATTGACAGTGAACACTGAGCATATATTGTTGTCAGTTTAAATGAATTTCTGCAAAGGTTTTAAGTTAATTGTTTATTCTTAAAGTGCAAAATTAAACGCGTGATAATTTAATATTATTTACTCATATGTAACAGGAACACGAAGAAGACGATTTCTGTACGCGGTTTAAACGTATCGTCGACAGGTGCCTACTTTTTCTGTTGCTATCAATTTTGCTTTTGCCATGGTTGTAGTTGAACCTTTAAACTTTTTTTTATTATATTCGGAACATTTTATTTTTAATAAATGTTGAACGATTAGTGCAAAATGACGCTAATTTTAACTATTTGATTACAGAAATTTAACTGTTACTGATAAAATATTACAGACTTTGTATTTAAATTCAGTGAATTCATGCATAATGGCAAACGTTTGACAAATGTAGAAAAACAGTACTGTAGTCTCTTGCAACAATGGATTTAGTCAAACGCCAAGCAAAAAGAGGGTGATGTGATATTTTTATTTAACGTTTGCGTCTTTTGAAGTATTTCTTTATAAAAAATATGCATTATTAAAATTAGTGTTTGGACTTTAAGTAAACAGATTAGTAAATTCGGCAAGGTGTACTAATGAGGGTTAAAGTTAAAGGGTGTTGTCGTTTATTACATCTAAGCCCGCGGTTTTTGTCAACATCGTCACGTATGGTAATTATCTTGCAAGTACGACCATGGCGAGATTATCCAGTTATCCATACAACAATCGGGAGATTGTCAACAGCTTACGGTAGAAAAATAGTTTAAAAGCACGTTTTAAACCATTGATGAAAGATTTAGGCATCAATATAAAATATATGTAGGCCTATATTTTTGTCGTCAATAATTATTATGTATGAATCTGGTAGACCCAAAAGTTCAAAACCGCACCATGAACTGCGTTCAATCAACAAAGCGTTGGCGATAAACCGTCATAGTTGGCAGTGGGCTCTACGTCTGGTACTTTAGCTGCAAAAATTCCAGATTTTTGACTGAAAACAACACAAACGTGTGGCTTACCGTTTGAGTCATACTCATATGACCGAAGATCCTTTAAATCTGTTAGGAATGTTTTGTCAGTTGTCCCGGAGTGATCTACGCTGGTCCGCTGACGCTACGTGAAACTCATCGCATTATCTCCGACAGTTTTGCACTGGTCACCAGCGCTATCAAACCACGATCATGCACCCCTGTACTTGAGGTACGTCGATTATACTCACGTCCATAGCCAAAGGGACGTTTGATCATCATCATCATCTTTTCTGGCAAGCACCACTAAGAGTGCGTAGCGCCGAACGTAGACATCAATCTCCAGAGTGGACGGTTCTGAGCCAAGTCAACTGCGTCGTCCATATTAAGGTCGCTGGATTTCAGATCCTGCTGAATGGTT
>Ga0209367_1002371_pt1 | contig 24814 bp, 16 predicted proteins | sample WorMetLIZISLAND2_FD_187412 | JGI IMG/M metagenome (GOLD analysis project Ga0209367, IMG submission 187412) | Marine gutless worms symbiont microbial communities from Max Planck institute for Marine Microbiology, Germany - Olavius geniculatus... ... | reverse complement strand
CAGGAATACGGGCGTGGGCCGGCCTACATACGAACTAAAACTAATAATTTATGCAAAACTAAAATAATAATTAAATGTAGAAAAATTACAATTAACTATAAAAAGAAATTCCTAAAAATATCTAAACCTACTTCTAACATTTTTCCTCTGTATTGATTGTGCTAGGAACACAAAGTGTGGTCTGCTGCACTGCGCTGGTGGATCGTCCAGGCCTATCATTGCTGGCAATCAAACATTTTCTCAGACGGTCGTACACAGCAGTGGCAAACAATACGAGTGCAAGTGAGTTGCTTTTAGCATTGTTTAAAAGCCCAAATTTTCTTAACAAAACTGTACCCGTTGTGTTTTATTGACCGCATATTGCTCTGCAGTATCTTTAGCTCATGCTGGCCAGCTGCTAGTTAATGATTGCAAAGTGCTTTTGGTCACGTGTCTGACTCATGTATGCAGCACTAATGCAAGTACCTAACGTTTTAGTAATTAATTTGTGCAGTCTTAGTTTCGGTGTATGGTTTGGTAGTCTGATGACTAATGCGTTAGACTAGCGACTGAGGTCTCGGGTTTGTTACTTGGCCATTGTTTTGCCGGCTAACGACCTTGGGCAAGTTGTACAAACACATGTGCCTCTCTCAGGAAGCAGTATAATTGGGTACCTGCTTAATTGCTCTTAAGGTAAAGGCAGTATAGTTTTATGTGAGAGATACGGGCTATTAGCCATATAACTGAGTCATGTTTGTACTTTCTGCTGGTTCAGGAAATGGAGATGAGTCACAGAGTTGTGAGATTGTGCTGTTGATCGTGGGTGATTTACCTCTTTATCTTAAGTCCAGTTTTTCTATTGCTAGTCAAATCAAATTTGATCTCCGATTTACTGATTTCCGATCAACTTGATGTTCAGAATTGATCATCGATCAACTGTGTTTCGTTTTTTTCATACATTTTTGATTTCCAGTTACGTGATCGGCGATTTGTTGACTCACCATCAACTTCTTCTTTTTCTTAGCTTATGCTCTGCATACCAAGCCAGGCATTATCCTCCTCATCAGCCAAATAGGCTGACAGACCACCGGGAAATTTAGTATCTGGACAGTCGTTCACAATGTGTGACGTAGTTTGTGAAGTTGCGCCACAGGAACAGGACGGATCTGAAGCCTGATTCCAGCGGACGAGGTTGGCTGCACATTGACCCTGGCCAGTGCTAAAGCGATTCAACGTTGACGACAAGCGTTGACGTAGGTCGAATCCAGGAGGTGCAGTGGAAGGGTCCACAATCAATGAGCAGTTTACTACATCTGAAGCAGCCCACTCTTCAGTTCATTTCTGTCATGGCAACACTTCTTCTTGTTGTGGTTCCTCGAGCCATACTGGACGTCCTGATGTAAACCTGAGCCTACTTGATGCCAATATGATTGGCTGACAGTGACCTCGATTTGCAATGTTGTGCTGAATTACCCAGCATGCACTGCGAGTGGACGCCGTAGCCAGTAAACGTCATCATGCCAACGATACCAAACATATCGTCCATATCATCTGCTGTCAAAATACGTTCTACTGTAAATCAACATGGGAGCGTCTATCCAGTTTATTTCTTCACAAAACACAATACACAGTATAAATTGATCAGTAGTGATTGATCGCCATACCTGGAACTTCATTTTAATGCATGAATTGCCGATCTGACCGGTGAAGTGAAGCGATGTTTCTGGTGCGAATAAGCAACGAACTGCAGATCGCCCTGTTTTATTGTCAATTATCTGTCTTGATCAGCCAATATTTGGCCATCAGCTTGATGGGAGATTTGGCGGACGATTAGTCACTAATTGGCGATGGAAAAACGGTCATTGAGATGATCTCCGATGAAGTCCCAAAGTTGATTGGAGATCATTTTGATCGGACATCAAATGTGCATGGAAAAACGGGACCTTAGTTTCTGTGTGTTAGTTGTACGATTCAACTGGCTGATGATGTTGATGTAGAAGTGTGAATGGAGCCCCAGTCCAGCCTGCATCATCATCGTCATTACTGTCGTACTCGGCTGACGTGAGCTTTGGTATGGTACATGATGGCACTCGATGTGGCGCGGACTCTATGTGTATACTCACGCAGTGTGTCTCTGTGCATCTCGTCAGGACTGTCAGATGCATTGCTGGTCGCAATGGCATCGTCTGCTCTGGACACGGGGTCAGTTTATAATCATCAGTGTCGTGGTGGGGCAGAGGGCCAATTTTTCCCTTCTCCCCTTAAAGTTTAGGCTGTCGGAAAATCTTTGTCTTGTTGGAAAATTTTCGTCAAAAACTGCAAAATTTGAGCTGAAAGTTCTCATCTGGGGAAAATTTAGTGGCATAGTTGGAATTCTGAGCACCCTTAATTTCTCTCAGAAATTTGCAGTCTGTCACAAAATTGCAGTTTTCTGCTCTGCCTATTTTTAACACAAGGCGCTGCTGTTTATTATGACTTTTTTGGTATTTGGGAGCTTGTAGCTGGGTGTGAGATATTGATTGGTTTAATAAAACAATCTCCACATTTAATAGATACTCCATAAAGTTTGGGGCCCAAAACTGCTCTGAGTTCTTGGCCCCCACATTTACATTTTAATTATTCTCCATATTGGTACAGCTACACCTGCTAGGCCTTACAAGTTGGAACCACAATAAATTGCTTGTGTTTTTTTTACCGTGAGGTACGATAATAAAAATATCTACTAGCATCATATGTCATGGTCGAATGCAACTTTTTCTCAACTTCAGGGGAAAAATTTTCAGTATTGATTTCAGCATCGGTCACTAATTGTATTTGATTAATTTCGCATATTTTTAGATCGTTGTATTTTGTTGGTTTATTGATTTGTGCAATCTGCATAATTTAGGCAGAAAGTCACTCTGGTGCAAGCTGTTTATTTACTGGTGGCACGGACAGTCCGTTGTCTGTCTGTCACATTCTTTCACCGTGCTTAAACCACTTGGTGGATTTTCCATTTAGCAGGCGGCACACTTGTGGCGTTCAAGGACACGTTGTGCTAGATTAGATTTCACCCCTTGTCCTTCAATAGACAGCAACGATGAGACTGATGAATGTCTGGACGAAAACGTGGAAGATTATTAGAACTGCCATTTTTGATACATACGCACAATTATAATCGGCAGTTCTTACAATTTTCGGTTTTCATTGTTTTTTTTGTGTTTCTTAAAGGTTAAACTTTCCGTAAAGGTTAGACTTTTTGTTTTGTTATTATGTGTATGTGCAATTTTGCCTGAAAAGGCCCTCCTCAAAATGATCTATACTGTGTCGGGTGGGACGTTAAACCCTACTCACTCACTACTCACTCAGTAGATTGGGTCCCTGATTCTCCACTGGAAACTGGAAAGTTTGATTTGAGGGGTCCCCCAAAACTTGAAATTGCTTATTTATGATTCACCAGTGGTCAGCACCATGCAGTGATTACATATTTGACCTAATTAATTCGGTCCTTGTTATAGTCATAGCACTGTGATGAAGGTTGATGCGATAACGTTGCTACAGGTGTGTACGTCGGAGGTAGCGTGTTTTTGCAATGAAGGCTACACTGGCAAGGACTGCAGTGAAAGATCCAACATAACTCTAATACGACTGACTACCATAGTGCCACCGATACTGTCACCAACGTTGACAACAGAATCTGTTAATATCACCAACTCTACTTTGACCATAGCACCTTATGTCGTTACTACCTTACCTCGTGCTGTTCACTGGGCTGGTATGTTGCATTTAATGTTTTTCACTGTATCTAGCTTGTTTGAAGTGAGATTATTTGTAACTTATTGTACAGTTTAGATGGTTGACTGACAGGAATTAATCCTTTCGGGACAAGCTACTTGGGAGCCACGTACTTTCTAACTGCTCTCGCTGCTGTGCTACGTGGGACCCACGTAGTAATATAATTGCTGATACATGACACCATCAGGCTGACTGATCCTGACAGGATTTTGTTTGTTTGAAGCTGTGGCACATTATGATTTTTTGGTTTAATTTTTTGTTTAATTTGTGACAGCTATATAAGTACACTTACTTACTTGCCTACTAATACCCCGTTTACACGATCAAGCAATCATCAAGCATACATCGAGCAAACATCGAGCATTTAGAGCACACATCGTGTGCATGTATTTTGAATGCATTTGCTGGATGTTTGCTCAATCATTGTTCAATGTTTGCTTGATCGTGTAAATGGGGTATTAGTGATTGGCTGCCCGGCGTGTTTGTCAGGACTGAGCGTTGGCCGTTCTCCTCATATCACATGGTGGCTGATCTTGATACTCGTGGCTGTCGTCATCGCTGCTTCACTTGTTCTCGGCTTCTGTCTCTTCTGCTACAGGTCTCTGCTTGGTCAATAAATCAGAAATAGGATCGACGACAGTGTCTGCTGTTTGTATATGTTATTTGTACTGTATGCGATTTCATAAAGTTTTTGTTAAGGATTTTTATTACATTTATGTCATCTGGACCACCACTGCGGAAGAATCTGCCAGCTAAAACTTCTATAGTGGAACACTACTTTGGAACATTTTAAGTGATGACTTAAGACGTTTTTGTTTGTTTGAAGCTGTGGCACATTATAATTTTAAGTTTTTGTTAAGGATTTTTATTACATTTACATGTATTAAGTTACTGTTACTGTACTGGCAGTAAAGTTCAGAGTGTAACTGCATGCTGTCCCAAGTTCAAGTGTTAATGTGTCTCTGCTCACTTGTCGATGGCAGCTTGGCTTAGTTGTAACTCTGATACATTAAGCTTAACATGGCTGGTTGCATCAACAAAGTTACACGACATTGACCCAGGTTAGCACTGAGTTTGGTGACCAGGGCCCGCAGTTTTCGGTGGAAAATTTTGTCAAATTCCGCGGGCCAGTTCGCAAAATTTCGCGGCTCACCGCGGCAAAATTATCCAAGTTCTGCGGCTCACTGCAGCTTTCTGTTTGTGTAAACTAAGCTTCATTACTGTTAAAAAAAACTTCAGTTATCGGATGCTAGCATGATGCTCATTTATGCTAGCAACATACAAAGAAAGTTATCCATCTTTTTTTCATAAGTGCAATTTGTCAATAAGTCGCATTGTGTTTATTTACGATTGTGCCTTATACGATGGTAATTATTAGTAGAGACGCAGTTTTATTCAGTTCAGTTTGATTTTTCTCCGTGATATAGTCAGTCTAATTATGTTACCAAGCCGACGACTGTACTAATCATCGGTCATTTCTTAATTTCTGCAAAATTCCGCAAAATTCCACAGCAATATCAAAATTCCACGGAAAAGAGCAAATTTCGTGGCTGGGCTTGAAATTCCGTGGCCCACTGAAAACTGTGGGCCCTATTGATGACTGTTTTTAGGTATACCATCTTTGTATTTGACCGTGCTACCTAGATTGATGCAAACTGCTCATCCCTTCGTGAGTAAGCAAAATGATGCTGATGATGGTCATGGCCATCGATACAGAAGCAATGGTGAGCTTTGTGTAACAGTAGGTCCTGCTGGCAGCCTGGCATAAATGCTAGCTTAAAGGTCCGTGGACGCCAAAATTAGCATGTACATTTTATCCATTTTCCTGAAAGTGCAGAATTTTCTGATAACTTTGACAGTAATATCGTCGCCCAGCATTTTGTCAACACGGAAAAATTTACCTTTGAAGTCAACGATCTACGAAAACGACGTAGAAAACGCACCGCCATGATGGTCTGCGGTGACGTCATGAGTTTAGCCTATAGACGTCATGAATATTAATGGCCTGGCCTAGAATGATGACGTCGTCAGCTAGGCCATTAATATTCATGATCTACATGGGCTAGGGTCATGACGTCACCGCAGGCACTGATAGATTTCAATATTTCGCATAACGTAACGTAATGCCGCATTTCGTTTGAATTCACGCATTAATTTCATGTATTTATGAAGCTCAAATCCACATATTACATATGTGAGGTTAAATGTTTAATTTATATCTACAGAAATTGCGCGAGTGAGTTTGACTGTGGCCATGGACCTTTAACTGGGTTTGTGGTTGCCGACTCAAGTGCTGCTAAGGGGATGAGCTCCCATGCAGTGGATCTCTCTGTCTGTGTAAAATCTTTTTTTCTTCTCTGATACGAGAATTCTGTTCTAACACTGGTATATCAGTAGTATCCGTGCGTTGCGGAATCTAGGCGAAGAAGTCCCGCGGTACAGCAGAAGCGCAAGAAGCCGGCGACCAAACGTAACAAGCTTGGCAGCGTTCCGTCATTGTCGTCACGCAAGTCGCGTGACAGCGGTGAAATCACGGTGGCCAATCGCATCATCTCATTCGGCAAGATGCCCTCGTACAAGTCCGTACAACTCTGCTGGTTATTTTTACTTGATGTGGGATTTGGCTTAGTTAGTCGCATCGACATCGGAGCTAGTTATTACTTGGATGAGTGATTGTCAGCACACCGGTAAACCATTACGTTACGTAACCAGCCACCCAGGTCAACTCAGCCTAGCCATCCTTCCATGGGTAGGCACAGTGAGTACCCGCTTAAGCTGGAATATAAACAGGCACCACACGATGCACTAGCCTCATCGGTAAGTTCCAATGTGGCTTTCTGTAGTCATTTGGTTGAAATTTGCGTTGCAATTATTTGGGGGAGGTGCCAGAAGTTACCGGAATATTGCAAGTTATATAAGTAAGTAAGTAACATTTACATTTGCCAGCCTTTGGGTGCATGTAGTATGGTCAGCTGTCCCTAGTGACAGCTGGGCTATTGTCAGGCTGCCCATTTGTAGTAACGGTGTTGGAGGCTTAAGATATGTTTGTTGCCACTTTTTACTTCCGCCAAGGAGGTAATGTTTTTGCCAGACTTTGTTTGTTTGTCTGTCTGTCTGTCTGTCTGTCTGTCTGTCTGTTTGTCTCTCTGTGTGTTAGCAATATAACTCAAAAAGTTATGGACGGATTTTTCTGAAATTTTGAGGGTATGCCGGGAATGACACAAACTACCAGTGATTCAATTTTAGGGGTGATATGGAAGGAATCCTGGATTCTGGATCACTTTGAATTTTTCGTTACCATTGCTTTCAATGTGGCATAAGGGAAACCGCTGCAAAACTGAAGATGGTGCTGCCACCTAGCGAACAACATTGCCTTGGCGGGTGTGTGCGGGCTCTGACTGCTTTCTAGTTTTCCTTTACTTTTTTAGTTTTTATTCTCCACTTCTTCAAAACCAAAGAGCAGACCAAGTCCAAAATTGGGGGAAGGACGAACCTCATTTGGACAGAATTGAGTCCAAATTTCAGCAAGATCCGTTGAGGGGTTTTTGAGGGAGGGGCAGTGGGTATGGGGCTACGGGCCGCATGGTTATTGGTATATGTGATATTATATTTTCATTCGATGGGTGGCGCCACCCATCGGACTTACTGCATCGGGTGGCCGCACATTGACCTGGCGCCAAATTTCTAGTTTAACCAACCATGTGCTGTGTGTCTGCAGAGAGGAGAAAATAAAGCGTGCGCTGAGACAACAGAAGCATGCCAGCGCAGCCAGTGAGACTGCGTCCGATCGTAGTGCCGAGCTGAAGGCCGATTCGGTTGCCTTTCCACTCGCTGCAGCACCGGAGCGCGGCATTCTCAAGAAAGGCTCGTCACAGGGCTCCATTACTGGCAGCACCAAGTCCGCTTCACGCCTTGCACGCCCACTGCTGGCCACTAGTAACGGGTAGTTGTTGTATAATTTCAGCGTGTTTAATTAGGTCTTTCTCTCCTTCGTTTCCAGTTGGGGGCAGGTCCCTTACTTTACCTTATTTCCAGGGTGGGCAGGCTCTTACACCTGCCCAGCGCTGAGGCCGTATCAGCTCGGCCCAATGCGCATCCCCGAATGTAACCACAATATTACAGGTAGCGGCTATAAAGCTGTAGACGGCTATGAAGCTGTAAATAGACGGCTGTAAAGCCGTAGTCGGTTGTGAAGCCGAAACCAGCACAAAAGCACTGGTAACGTGCAGCAATCTGCTCTCACGTTTTGGTCAGCGCTTAGTCAGCTCCTCGCCTCCAGATTTTAGAAATCTTTTGGGTCATCGGTGCAAAGCCCCACCACCACGACAAGGTGGCTGACCACGTTGGGGTTGGGGGCAGGTCACTGACCCAATGTTTTCCAGGAGACTCCATAGGCGTCATGGATCACGTTGTGTCTCCCTCCGAGCCTGGCACTTGAAGACCCGGTGTTCTGTCGTTTCTCTGGTCCGTCTGCTGACTGCTCTCAATTAGAATTGTAATTAGCATTTTTCCGTCCGCTGACTAAATAGATTTGGAAATACATGGTGCTAGTTAATTTGACATCAGTTTTACAGTGGTACAAGCAACGGGATATATTATCTTCAAATGAATAAATATTTACAAGTATTCTGGGTATAATGCTGCAAGCTTACCAAGAAATGGCATACATAAAAAATATATAAAAAGCTAAAGTGACACACATACATACATCTGTCAAGGTTTAGAACTTAGTCAAGTTATTGCACTGCTGTCATTGAAGTGGCCTTTATTCTGGGCAAGTTAAGCAGAATTTCATCAGAATTAGTTTGCCTGTAATTAGAACTATGATATGGAATTAGTATGCATTGATTAACCGATTAATTAGAATTAGCTTATGAGTAATTAGGTACAAAATAAAAATTGAGGATTTTTAAAAAAAAATTAGTTAATTAATTTCTTTCTAATTAATTGATTACTGATTGTGCATTGACAGTGCGCCAACAAACGATGGCAAAAATGTACCCGAGTCACCACTGCCAACTGCTGCTGCAGCCGTCTCCGACACAACCGATTTCAACGCTTTCGAGTTTATTGACGGCGTGGATGAAGATGAAGGCTCCTGCAGCTGTTCCTGTGATGAAGCAGACGATCCGAACGTTAACAATGATGGTGACGCCGCAGTCGACGGCCCCACTGGAACTTCGGAGAACACCGAACCCACTGTCGGTGGTGCGACCGGCTGCAGCGTAGAGACACAGACCGATCCGGAGTCACTGAGCTCTTCCGTGACCAGCCTGCTCGACCCGTCAGCGTCAGCAGGCAACGACAAGATGACACGGCTGTGCAACATCAACGAGCTGCTGCGGCAGATTGATGAACAGTTTAACAGCGTGCTGCGATCAACCTCGCTCACGTTGACCCCGGACGTCACAGCAGCTGATGCCCCCGAACTCTCGCCGACAAACTCCGATGAGCCACGGGGGTCGGAGACGGAGGCCGATCGAGCATGTCCCTCTCGATCTTTTCCCACAGCTCGCCTCGCCGCCGGTCGGAGTCAGCTGCCATATGACAACTTGAAGCTAGACGAAGCTACTGCTCTAGACCGGCAGGGGGTCACCGATGAACCATTTGATAGGCCGGTAATTAGACCAGTACCGTTAGTGCCTCATAGTCCGAGTCCTGGCTCAGTTATCAGTGAGACAACTGATGCAGGAAGCGGTCCAGCTCTATCGCTAGTGCCATATCGAGGCAGCAGTGGCACTTCCCTTGTTTCAGCAGCATCGGCTGACAGGTTGTCACTTCCGACGATCCAACCTAAGGCCAACTCGTCATCCCCGGCAACCGTCGCCAGCGAGGGTTACCACAGTGACCGCGTGCCAGCCACCGAGCCACCAGCACCACCGCTGGACTTCCCCCTTATAATCCGGGAAATACCCAAACCGTCGACGTCGACGACGCCACCGATACGATTTCTCGGGGATTTGAACATGCGGCCCCAGTCCAGACGACTGAACTCGCCGGATGACGTGGACGTATAGACAGATAACATTACGTTGGCTTTTACTTTGGGTTTTTCCATAGGCATTTAGTTACCGGAATGGTACACCGGGAGTCAGGAAAACACAGCGCCAAAGTGTTATCCACGCTTTTTCTGGAATATTTACCAAATTTTGCTTTTTTTTACGAATGGGCCAAATAGTGTGAGAGTATTTGAATCCAGACCTGCAACATAACACCTTGCACTGGACTAGTTGCAGCTTAATGGAGAAGCTTTATAACGTATTGAAACACTGGCATATTTTTTCACTGAATAATTGGTTGATGTAGAATAGATATATAATTCAGGCTTCTGGTAATATGTATTATTCCGGTAATTAAAAGTCTTGTCTTTTTTCCGTTTTTTTTTCAAGATCAACGGTGCTCAAGGAGTCGACAATTAATTGCTGCAGCATTGGTGCTTTTGTCTGCTGTACTGTTTTACGCAGAGTGGCTTCCATTTTTGCACTATTTTGTAAAACACCATATATCTTGGACCATTAGAAATCAGTCAAACTACATTGTGGTGAACCATAGTGTGTGCTGTTTGTATGATATGTTATTTATACTGTATGCCGTTTGTTAATGTTTCTGTTGAGGAGTTGAGTTTTTATTACATTTTACGTTATGTCAGTGCGACGTTTATGCATATATTAGTGAGCTCTCGTAGCTTGCTTTGCGGTACACAAAAATATTGTGCACTGCTGTTTTTGAATAAGGTGACTATTTTGTCATATGATAGCTGTCAGTTTCGGTTTTTTCCACATGTGGTTCAAAGTTGTGACTTGATCAAAGTGTGCTAATTATTTTGTCAAAGATCTAGCGATTAGAAAGATAATTCTGGCTAGATTAACAGTTTTGATTACATTTTTTTATTTCTCGTAATTTTTTTTCATTTTGGTTCAGAACATGTTTATATATTCTGTGTATTTATGTAGTGATGCAGTATTGTACAATATTTGGGTAATGTGAGTGAGTAAGTAAGTAAATGATTTGTGTGATGCTGTAGGTGTGTGTTGACAGTATCAGGGATTATATGACAACACTTTGCATTGTGTTAGGTCATAATACTGATGGTTTGTGCCATCGTCAGAACTAGGGCCCACAGTTTTCTGCCTTTCGTGGAATTTGTCTTTTTCCGCGGAATTTTGATACTTCCGCAGAATTTCGCAGAATTTTGCAAAAATTGAGAAATGACCGATGATCAGTATGATCGTCGGCTTCACAACATAACTAAACAGACTAATTATATCACGGAAAAATTAAACTGAACTGCCTAAGTGACTTACTAATAGCCATTGCAATATGGCGCACAGTCATAAATAATTTGACTTGACATATTGCACTTTAAAAAAAGAGATTGATATTTTTCTTTGAATGTTGCTAGCATAACTGAGGACAACATCAGCCCTCAATAACTGAAGTTTTTTTTGGACACGACAGAGCTCACTTTATTCAAAAACGGATGGTCGTGGTGAGCCGTGGAATTTGAACAATTTCGCCGCAGTGAGCCGTGGAATTTTGCAAAGTGGCCCGAGGAATTTGGCAAAATTTGCCGTGGAAAACTGTGGGCCCTGGTCACAACAGGCTGCAATAAAGGCTTTGATCATCTCTCCGTCCGTCCTGTAACTCAGATACAGATAAACAAAATATTGGTGTGAATTGTATAGCTTTTTGAACAAGAATCATCAGTGTGCCATTTTTCAGTGTTAGAAAAGGTCAAGGACTTCAGCATCGCTAGGCAGATGTCTGCATAATATGTCAGCACTAGGCTGGTGTATCTGTCTAGTCCCTCTCTCCTGTGTGGATTCCTTACTCCAAAATGTGAAGGTGTATAAAACCCAGAATTTGTGTGAATGTTCCCCAGGGCTGGAGATGGTCTTGATGCCAGTTTCCAGTACAAAAAGGTCAATGATCAGGGTCAAGGTCACCCAACATCATTCATTGATATACCCTACAACATGTCGACTCAATACCTGTATCTATATCTACAGTGTGAGTCAAAAAATTTTACCCCTTCCCCCGCAACTGAAGTTTTTTGAACTTTTTTTTTAACTGAAAATTTTAAAGCCATATTTCACATGCATATTTGGCATTCAACTATACGCCAAATTGCAAAGTTTTGTTCAATTACCCCCGGTATTCTTAAATTTGATGAAGTTATGCCATATCATGCATGCTCACCTAGAGGTTTTTTGCATTTTCACAACACATTTATCACAAAACATGAACTTTTGATATTTGATAACAAACAAATGGCTAAAATGCACAAATTGCTGGGATATTACAGTTATAAAAACAGCTAAGCATATTCAACAAGAAATTTGAGCTAATGCTCACGAGATGCGCGAAAGTCTATGGCAGTTCTGGTTCAGTAGTTTAGCTGAAAATTGGGGTGTTCACTCTAAGTTAATATACAAATACCAAATTCTCTATCTGCATTGCATAACTATAGTTCCGTGGCGACACCTTGTGAATGATATAGACTTGTTGCGCAGCCCAAAATCGTCCAAAAATCCATAAACCCCCTATTTTGGCGTTCAAGGTCATTCAAGGTCATTGAATTCGGCGCCAATTGAGAGCCAGTGTATGACTTCCTGTTAGTGATTAATAGTAACCTAGGCCTATTTTGCACCATTACTGAGATACAGCGACTTATTGGCCAAAAATTGCAAATTTTGCCCACCCCCTCTCATTTAGCGCCCTCGTTCGGGGTGACCCCCTTCGAATATATGGAAAAGTTTTACGGTTCCTGAAACTAGAGTCTTCCAGGCAGCTGACGGTGAAGATTTGGTGATCCGAGCTTGCACTGTTTTTGACTGATCCACCCGTGTGACAGACAGACAGACAGACAGAATTGCGATGGCTAAGATCGCATCTGATGTTCAAAATGTTTACCACCGGCCAAAGCAGATGCATTCAAATGATATTGTGAAAGTCTGCAGCAAGTCATCCCGTATTTGCTGCAGCGCAGCTTTTAGCTCCAGAATGGTATTGAACTTGTTAAGTTTGTAAAATGTCTTCATCCTTGCTTCCCACACATTAATAGTTAGGTGGTTGAAATCTCGTGAATTTGATGACCACTCACACTTTACAGTGAGGTTTGTACAGTGGGCTTTCAAGTGAAAATGGAAAATTTTCTGGGTGAGCATGCATAATATGGCATAACTTCATCAAATTTAAGAATAATTGAACGAAACTTTGAAATTTGATGCAGGTTTAAACGCAGAATATGCATTTGAAATATGTCTTACAAATTTTTAGTCTTTGAAAAATATAAAGTTCAAAATACTTTAGGGGGTGAAATTTTCCGACTCACACTGTACAGTCATTCTCACCACTCCCGCTGGCCTGATGACATCATAGCACCAGATAATATTAGCTTGCAAGCTGCGCTGGTGTTAGTGTGGCATTGTACATAGGGCACGAGGCCTCTATACATGTTAGCGATTGGCTTCTGTTCACAGCTTACTGCTAAGGTTGTATTTGCTCACGTGAATGTGTATCGGTACCAATTAAAGCATGAACGAGAGCTTGCTTTTGCTGATCATTTGCTGATACAATGCATATCCTGCTCGATGATTTCTTGTGCTCAACGCTTTTTTCTAAGTTATTTTTTGGTTAGTTTTCTTGAATGATCTCATCCTGCGATAGACTAAGCCTGCTACCAGTCAGTTTTTCAGTTTACTGTTATGAATTTTTTGTAAAGTTGTCGAAGCGTTAATTTTTTAAACGCATTAACGCACACACTGCGTTAATTTTTTTAACGTATTAATCAACGCATTATTAATATACCAGAACATCGAAAGGGAGAGTAAGCCGGAACGGTTACCCCGGGCCCCGCGACGTTTGGGGGACCTCGCCTGCAGAATATAGAAAGTTAGAAAGCAAATAGAAACACATTTTTCAACAACAACTGATGCCACCGCTAGCATAGAAATCTATTAGTCTGTCATCTAAATGATATTTATTTACAGTAACTGATGAAACGGCAACCACAGTTTAGTTATTAGAATTCATTCGGTTGTCATGTAACCGTAGTTTAACGGAATATTGGAACTTTTTGCTTCACAGAATTTAGTAAATTAAATAAATTTATGCATCTGTGTTAATTTTGTTAACACGCATTAGTTATTAAATAATTAATTATTAGCGCATTAATGTGTTAATTAACGTGTTAATTTGACAGCTCTTATTTTTATGCGTGAAAGCAGCTACTGCTTTCAGCGCGTCTTACGCCGTCTTAGCCGTCGCAATTCTGTCTGTCCGTCTGTCCGTCCGTCCGTCGGTCACACGGGTGGATCAGTCAAAAACAGTGCAAGCTAGGATCACCAAATCTTCACCTTCGGCTGCCTGGAAGACTCTAGTTTCAGGAACCGTAAAGCTTTTTCATAAATTCAAATGGGGTCACCCCGAACGAGGACGCTAAATGAAAGGGAGTGGGCAAAATTTGCGATTTTTGGCCAATAAGTTGCTGTATTTCAGTAACGGTGCGAGATAGGACTTAAGTTACTATTAATCACTGATAGGAAGTCGTACACTGGCTCTCGATTGTCGCGGAATTCAATGACCTTGAATGACCTTGAATGCCAAAATAGGGGTTTTTATGGATTTTTTGGCGACTTCGGGTTACGACACAAGTCTATATCATTCACAAAGTGGCGCCACAGAACTGTCGTTGTTTGCGTTAAGTTAGAGCATTGCAGCTAACTTTAGCAGTTCCTGTTTGATTCACATCTGCACTTAATATGCGGCCATCCTAGCAGGCCACATTATGGGCCTTGCTCGTCCATCCATCTGTTCCATACAGACTCCTGAATTGACAAGAAATTTGAGCTAATGCTCACAAGACGCGCGAAAGCCGATAGCAGTTCCAGTTCAGTAGTTAGCTGAAAATGGGGGTGTTCACGCTAAGTTAATATACAAATACCAAATTCTCTATCTGGATTGCATAACGACAGTAGCGTGGCGCCACCTCGTGAATGATATAGACTTGTGTCACAGCCCTAAATCGCCAGAAAAATCCATAAAACCCCCTTTTTGGCGTCCAAGATCATTCAAGGTCATTGAATTCAGCGCCAATCGAAAGCCAGTGTACGACTTCCTATTAGTGATTAATATGGAAAAGCTTTTCGGTTCCTGAAACTGGAGTCTTCTGGGCAGCCGACAGTGAAAATTTGGAAATTCTAGCTTGCGCCGTCTTTGACTGATCCACCAGTGTGACGGACAGACAGATAGAATTGCGATGGCTAAGACGCGCTGAAAGCAGTGGCTGCTTTCACGCGTAAAAATGAATAGGTGTAGCAAAAACGAAATTTGTGTAAACGTTTCCCAGGGCACAAGTAACTGATGTGCTAATTTTGGGGTTATAGGGGTAGGGTTTGTGTATGTAGTTGTGCTGTGAAGAGGGCGTGTATCATGTCTATGTGGATGGCATCACTTCATGTCAGCAGTGTGCTTCGCTTATTTCAAGTCGTTAATCATCTGGCCAGAAGCTGGGGAAGTCCCTTGGATGTCTGCTCTCTTAATGAACATTTTCTGCTTGGTGTTCCATGTTTTGTGACCCTGCGTCGTTTTATCCCCACCTTGACTTACAAGTCGTTATGATGCTGCAGGTGTTTGCAAAATATTCGCTGCTGTTTTTTTTTGTTTCTTACGTACGTTGCATAAACTTGCATACATATTATTTCTCATTTTGTACTTTGTTCTATCTCGTCGGTTAAATCATACGGGCAACTGTTGGTCCTGTTGCCACATTGAATGTACAGTGTATGGCGTAGTTTCTACTTTTCTGTTACTTCTCTGTTACTTCATACACCCTGAGTAAAAAAAAAACATGGCACTGAATTCTTGTCAATACTTTGCGAGATACTGAAGGATTTTCAGTTATTTCGCTGACAGACTTGGCAGAAAATCTGCAACAAAATGATCACTAAAGTTCCCACCATCAGCGAGTGCCATGTTTTTGACTCACGGTATAGTTTCATTTTCATTACATATCTCTTACGTTCGTTTTTCGTTTTTGCCACTTACGGGGTGTTTACACGATCCAGCAAACGTCCAGCATTAGCACGCGTATTTTGAATACATTTACTGGAAGTTTGCTGGACGTTTGCTGGATCGCGTAAACACTCCATTACTTTCAACGCGTTGACACTATTATTTATTGTATTTTGTTGCATCAGTCCACCAGTGTTTATTTACAAGATGTTTGATGAAACTGTTATTATCCGTGGAATTCAGCGTAGTTAGTCGTCAGCGGGATTTTGTGATAACGTTTACGTTGGGCAGTTTTCTCAGTAGTTTTTGGTCATCGCGTACTTTCCCGCTTTCTTACTTGGTTACCTCTTCAGTTGCTGCTGCTGCATGTATGTGCGGAGAGTGCCAATAACTGACTGAATTTGTCATGACATATATATATTATTTTTTCCCTGTGACTTCTAAAATGCACAGATGTGTTTGAGTCAGTTTACTCAGGCAGTGCTGAGTCAAGGGGAATGCAGACAACGAGATCCACAGAACAATTTCTGGGAGGGAATTGTCCATTACTTTGGACATCTGAAAAAAATACATTAAAATACACAACTTGATGTCACCAGATGTAAGCAAAATGCTCTAGAATGCATTTGCAGCCCGGGCGAGCTTACAACACTCCACAGACCAGATCCTCTAGTGGTTTAAAGGGAGCCTAGTTTTATGGAGAGGGGAAGGAAGAAGAGACGTTCCCGTGGCGTAGCATAGTGGTTAGAACGTCGGTCCTGGCCGGCGAACTTTCCCTATTCTGCGCTAGACTGATGGACGGCCGTTTGACCACTTGTGGGTAAAGCGTCCGCTATCAGTCAACCAACAAGGCCAACTCAGCCTGCCATCGCTCTGGGGTCGGTTAAATGAGTAGTAACCGATTGTATGAGTTACGGAAGGTACAGCTGACTGCGGCTGCCTAGCCGGCCGCTGCGCCAGCCTGTGTATGCAGGCTGCACACGGTGGCTGTGCGGCCGGCGGCTCTGGTTAGTGACGAAAGCGCATTAGAGGCGTGTTCGCGACGATGCGCTATACAAATCGACGATCTATATCTATACCTATAAACAGAAATTTACCACTACAACACTGTATTCGGATGTTCAGACTGGGTGCAACAAAACTTCATGGAGCATGTCCCTAATAATGAGTTTATCACAGTGAATAACAACTTGGCCTTCTTGAAGCCCCTTGTTGTTATCTGTGATAAACAATATTATGTAATTGTTATGGTAAGACACTCTCAAAACAGTTTTTGCTTCTTAGCAGCACTTAGTTCAATCATGCACCAGTAACATCAGTTATTTCATTACATCGCACCAAACAATTACGCCGACTGCTGTATAGATGGCTGTATCAGTTAAATGCAAAAAAATATACAAGAAAACCAACAGTTTTTATTAGAGCAAAGTATCCACAACAAAACTGTTTACGACAGACCTCGTTTAGAACTTTCTCGAGCATTTTTGAAAAATGAAACAATCGTTGTTGCATCACTAAGCGGTCATTTCACAACAGAACAACAGCAAATACATTATAACAACTGCAATAGCTGCGTGGCGTGCAATTCTCGAAAAATTTCTGTTGAGATTTCAGCTTCCGTACTTCAGGTATTTAGCATTGATATTAAACAGAATTTCTTACTTACTTAATTTCTTTGACCTTGCTGTACACACACGGAATCATACAGCTTTGTACAAATACTTTCACATGCAACAGCTAACACAAAATGACACAACGACAGTGCGAAAAAGTTGGTTTGAAAAAAAAACAGATTTTTAGAAATCTAGAAAAAAATCTCAAAAAGTTAAACCCAAAAGCAAAACCAACGCCACCTCATTCGCTCATAAAAAACTGTGTGACATGGAGAATGACTTCATAGAATCTTTTCCCCAGGTCTTAAGATATTGTGTCCCACCATCCTTGTATGCAAAGACCTTAAAACACAGTTTACAAACCCCTAAATCTAAAAACTTTTTCCAAAAACCAGGTTTTCCAGCCCCGCACAACAGTAAACTTCCTCATTTAGAGAATCTCAGTGCTTCACACACGGAATATCGCATGGACAAAAATCCTAAAATAATTACACAACGGAACAACTGGAAAATATTCCGATGAGGACGAGTTTCAATTTGCATTCCACTCCCAGGAAAATACAGGACTTTTTCGGCAAAACTGAAATGAAATAGAAAAAATGTGTCAGCCTGGTGCTGACATATTATGCAGCCATGCGCCAAGATGCGCAATCCCAGTCTGAAACTGAAAATTGGCCCTTTGATTACTCCTGCTCCAGCGAACGTTCACACCAGTTTTGATTGTTATTCGCCTTTCTGTTTTCAAGTTAGAATCCCATGGAAGACAGACAGACCTCTGAGACGGACGGACAATACCCATAATGCGGCCGCATAACAGATATTATTAATGATCGAATGCATGCAATCGTTCTATGTACAATAATCATTGTCTTACACAAAAAAAACACATTCAGCGAACGGAAAGTCTTCGCAAATCATTCCTAGCTAATTCTTGATGCATAAACGATAACAACAAGCAGTCTTTGCACAAAATACGCAAGTCCAGTTAAAATTACATATCACTTGATGCAGAAAAAAACAGCAGTATATTAAAACGCTGCTGCAATGCAACAACGTTCTTGACTTTAACAGTGATCACGACTACCGCAAAAAATATACTAATACGCCAAAACAACGAGTTTCATTCACATAATAATTGGAGCTGTCGAATTACCGTGTTAACGCGTTAATAAATTAATGTGCGTTAAAAAAATAATACACATATGTAAATATGCTCAATTCTGTGAAACAGTAGTTCTAATACTTCATTAATTCGTGGTTATTTGATGATCGATTAATGTTCAAGTAATTACAAATTGTTTTGTTGCCATTCCATCACTACTGTCACAGTTCTGCGACACGGGCACGACTTAATCGTGGGCTTCATTCCAGTCACCCTCTCGATGCAGTCTACCTGCAATATCAGCAATATTTAATGATGCATTTATTAACGCGTTAACGCATGCGTTAAAAAATGAACGCTTCGACAGCTCTAGTAATGATAATAATAATACAATTTTTAAAGTGCTGTAACGTCCTAAAATACAGAAGCGCTGAAATATTTGTCACGTGCATCACCAGTATAAAAAAATAACCGGAATAATCAACGACGGACATCTTTAATACTATCAGCAGTGCCAGTTCCGTGGCTTAAATTATGCAAAAATGTGGAGGGGAAAAGTTAATAAGCACAACATGCCTGAGCACAAATGAAAAAAAAACTTCATTAGGCTAGGATGCATAAAACATGTTATTTTAGCATGGAGTGAGGGTTTTTGCTCTGGGAACAGTCAGAGCAGAATGTTTTACAGGCAAAGGCCGCATTCTTCAATACGAGTCATGAAAACATTAACACATATACTGTACAGCGGAAATCAATCATAAAATGCAACATCAACCTGATGTGAAAATAAAATTAAAAGCACTTCCTTTCACCAGCATCGTTCACAGTTTTGACATTGTCAGTTCTATGTACAAAGGACATCCGAACAGCAGAACAAATAATCATATTCCATCAATTTACAGATTTTCAGGTTGAGTCTGTACACTGCGAGTCAAAAAACGTCACCAACATGTGCTTGGATCTGTAGTGATATTTTCATTTCAAATTTTACGCATATTGTGCAGTACAAAACGTATAGTCCTTCCCGTGTCACAAAGCCCATAGGGCAGCGCTGATCTCCGTTTCCTTAGCCCTCTGCCAGACAACAGAACAGATTACACTGCGAGACCGTGGGTACACGGCTAGTGCGTCGTGTGGTGTACCTGTTTTTGTCACAGCTTGCGCTGCTAATCATTGCAGATTTCCTAGCGTCCGGCGAATATCCGGATCTGCCGAAATTTTCGCCGCCGCCGAAAATCTGCCGAAAAAATGCCGCTAGCCGTAATCGCTGCCGAATTTCGTAAGTTCATTAGCCGCCGCAAAAATTCGGCTAACCCTCGGCCATGAATCGGTTTGAACTACTTTTTATACCCAATTCACACGGGCGACGCCGACGCGACTCAGCTGCCATGACATTATGGGCTACTCTTCTGAAATCTGAACTAAACATTTACTTGTGGACTAGTTTAAAGCTACAGCAGCACGCACATATGAAGTTTTTTTTATGTCCACTAAGAATTAGTGTTGTGGCTGCATTTCAGCCAAAAATTAGCCATAACTTAGCCAGAAATTTCTTTTTGCGACAAAATTCGGCTAATCTGGATATCAGCTGTGTTTTTGGTTCAGCCGGATAAATTTCTCTAAAAATTCGGCTGGGAAGTCTAACTCACTGCACCTACCCACGGAAGGATGGCCAGGCTGAGTTGACCTGCAGATTGTTTTTGAAATCAGTCAATATTCAGCGGATATGGACAAAAGCGTGGTGGCATGTTTTTTGACTTTACACAATCAACAACACTCACACTACTGATCAAAAGTTACGACTCGTACTCCAGGCATTAAAGTCTTGTTTAAGGCTAGACGTTTCCACGCAAAATATTCACTTATATCCAAAAAAATTCGATGACTGCGCACCATGGAATCTGCGGCACAAAATAGGTGCCTAAACGCAGTAGCCTACATGTCTCAACACTTGATAACATCATCCGGAAATCAGTTTCACAACACTGCACTACACAACGAAATATCATTACGCAACGAACGACTTCAAAGGCAAATAACAACTCTGTTCAATTGAAATACATTATTTCAGTCCATTCCAGTAATACTCAGATGTACAATTATCTGTATCATAACATGCACAAACTACGACGACAACAATACAGGGTGATCCAAAAAAATGACACATCTTTTTTTTGCATTTAAGTTTCCTTTCTTGTTATTGCTCTTCATTTACTGGTGTAAAGAATTTCCATTTTACACGAATAAATTATAATTATGGCACAATGACTGGATTAACTAACGACAAACGACGTTTGATTTGCAGCATGCGAGAAACACTGTGTTTCGAAAGAATTCAGATATTCTGAAATAAATAAGCACATTTGAACTCTGAATAATTAACAGCAAAATCTTAAAACTGTTCAGACAGTACAAACATTCAGTGTTTTCCAAAAGTGTATCACTTTTTTGGCCCATCCATTACTCATTAACTGTTTGCAGTTGACTCAAAAACGCTCTTAAAAGATATGACTGAGCATCTGATAACCAAAACATTTAGTACACAACACAAGTGCATGCAATAGTTTTGCTTGTAAAATGGCAGTTGAAACTGGCAGCGAATCAATTGCCGTTTTGCTGTTCCTGCAATAAATATCCTATGCCTGAACGCAATGTAAGAACTTGCTGAGTTCAACGAAAAATACACTTTGAAGATAAGATCGCATTCGTAAAAACGACAACATTACAGCATTAATATAAAAACGCCAATTAACATAAAAGTCAATCCCACATTCGACTGTAAGGGTCCACCAAAGATTTGCACAGTGCATTTTTGTGTCACCTTTGGAATTATATAGCCTATATTTCATCAGCATCATTCGAAATCAAACATATAAAACACAAAAAATTTGCATTATCTACCAGTATTGATACTATACACAAAACCTCTCCTGATTCTTCTCTTGTCAAAATTGGTCAAAATTTCTCATATGCGATGCCAAATGTTGTAGACTTATTTTTTCACAACATAAACGGGACTTTAGCTCTGCGGCTTGGCAGACTTGATTAGCAAGCCAGCAACGCAGCATTGCACATTTTCCAATACTTGGCTTGGACCCTCACAAGGTTGGAAAAAGATCGTCAACAACACCGAATGTCAACTTCAAGATATAAGCCATCACACTTGCAAAATAAACGGCTCCGTAGCGACAGAATAGCAAACATAAAACGCAGCAAAATGTAGAACGCAAATCAAACGTCAAGGCATGCAATAAAAACATCTGTAATAGTCAGGGGTGCAGTGGAAAGGAGACATGAGGGTATGTCCCCACGTTTTCCTCGTGCTAAGATCCATGTAAGAAGAAGGCTTACTGTTTGAACAAGAAATCTGAGCTCATGCTCATGAGATGCGCGAGAGCCTATAACAGTTCCTGTTCACAAGTAATCTTGGTCTATCTCTATCCATTTCGTCGCAATTCACTCTTTTGCAGCTAAAAATCGCCAAAAAATCACTAAAAATCAATATTTTAGGGTTCAATGTCATTCAAGGTCATCGACGTTGACATTTCTAAGAAGCTCGTCACTAGTGCTTGTCAGCACGTCTGCGCATATCTGCAACTATTTTCACGCTAGACAAGCCAACAACGGATAAATAACCACTTTTAGAAGGGTACCCCTCTTTGATACCCGCTTGCGCAACCCTACTTGAACGTAGAGGGTTCCGACTTGGACTGCTAAAATCTACATTCAATGCTGAAAATTTTATATGTAGGTTGTTTTGGTCTATCTCCAGCCATTTTGGCGCTTGAAATGTACCCATGTCATTGTACTCTTGAAATGCGTGTCGCAGCCCGAAATCACAAAAAATTCACTAAAACCCGCTACTTTGGGGGTTCAAGGTCATTCAAGGTCATCGATGTTGACATTTCTAAGAAGCTCGACACCAGTTTTTGTTATGATTAGCAGCAAGTCTGTGCCTATCTGCAACCATTTTCACGTTAGACGAGCATATAGCGGTAAAATAATGCTTTTTAAGGGAAGCGCCCCTCTTTCGCCCCCTCGTTCGAAAAGATCCCCTTTACCCAGGGCGATGAAATTTTGTCGCAAAATACTAGAGACAATAGGCTATCATATGGTGGAAACCCGAAATCTCTATCTCACCTTATCTTGGATTGGTACCAGGTTGTGACGGACAGACGGACAGAATTACCGTAGCTAATACGCACTACAGCTATGCTAGCTCTCGCGCGTAAAAATGTGTCGTCCATGACTCCATCTCTTTGTCTATAAAATGTCTGTAATTTGATTTTCCCTGGCTAACAACAGTACAAATTCAGAATATATAACTCAATGTTTTTTTCGTGTCAAGTTATTGTAAATATCAGTTTCAAAACAAAGCAAAAACCTTGAAAATTTCAAGCATGATTCTCCCCTATGCCACTAAGTTTCAGTCATCGTCCCACTTCTTGTTACGACTGCACCCTTGTCTACAGTACAGCAGTGCATTACCGTTACCCCAAGAGTCACACAGAGTGACACAGTGGGGTACAATCAATCCAAGGCACGGGCGAGACAAAAAGTCTGAACGTCGTTCCCATGTCATAGCACACAGGTGGCGCTCAGTGGGGTGAAAAAATTTAGGGGACTTATTTAAATATTCCCCCCCCTTTTCCTTCCATACCTACCCACTCTTTCCTTTTTGCGATTTTTCTTCTCGCATCACTACTTAGCTGAAACCATTCTCTTTCCTTCAAAATGAGTTAGTCCTTGATGATAAAATCATTTTAAAAATCTACCAAAACAACAGAACAAAATTATACTCAACCATATGAGGCCAAGTAAAAGAATGTGCAAAGCGACAGAACAGAAAAGAACTGAACTGAACTTAAATGCATGCATTCATGTCGTATTTCAGTTCAGTTCACTTGATTTCTGTCGCTATGAACACACCTTAACGGTCATTCAAAAACTCAAAATCCCATGCTTAACTCCCACGATTACCAACGAGCGCCACCTGTGGAGCACCTCAAACACAACAGAGACGTCTTCTTGTAACGCCACAACCCAAACAGGTCACTGTGCAAAAAACTCCGGGCTGCCTATCCAAAACCACAGCAGGTTGCAACTCAGAAGTCACTCAGATGATGGTAAAGAATTGTTCTCAGTTGGTCAATGGATGCTGACTGCTGGGAACTTGACGGCAGTTGCAGCAGCAGCGACATCCGACGACCATGTCATCACTAAATGCACACAAACAAGCACAATACACATCGCAATCGAGCGCAAAAGTAACTACTATGCTGCCAGTTAACATCCACCATCCCACGCCATAAAACCTCCCGTCCCTAAAATTTTATTGGACCCTCTAAAACACTGGTGCTACAGTTTCTGTCTGCTCTTAAAGTTTTACTGACGGTTTTACTGAAACCAAACTGTGTATGCTGCTGACAGAGACAGGTGTTGTATGACCTACTGTTTTATTCATCCCTAAAATAATGATCTCTGTGCCCCAGACTCACCCCTTTAGGGATCTGATCTCGCTCAGTTCATACTAGCTGTGCTGCGAGAAGAAGATTAATTCAAACAGGGAGTCTCTTCTCACCTTGAAATTGCCTAGCAGTGATCGCGGAGACTAAGCAATGTAGGCGGCCATCTGCTGCGAACAGTCGTCACCAGACGGCGCCACAAAGTGATCCTACACAAACACGGTCATCTCACTATTATTATTACAAACGCTCCATAGATGTAAAAAAGTTCCAGAAAAAAAAATATAAAAAACGCTAAAAAACGTAAAAAACGTGGCAAAAATTGAAAAAAAACGTTTAAAAACATTGATAACGAACGTTAGCCTTAATTTGTTCGACTTCTTGCCTAAAACCTAATGCTGTAATTGCAGTACAGCTAGAACTAAAGAAAGAGATAAAATTTTGTTCAATTTCATTTCAACCGTGTAGTCATAAGACCACGTATCACTAGACTAAGTAAGTAAACTACCACCACTATAGCATATTAACTCGTTTATGTGGCTTTAAAAGCCCTTCTTGACGTTCTCGGTAGAATTTTCAAATTTTGATAAACGTTTTGACAAAAAAAAATTTAAAAAACGTTGAGAAAATAGAAAAAAACGTTAAAAACGTAAAAGACGTGGCAAGAATAAACAAGAAATTTGAGCAAAGCTCACGAGACGCGCGAAAACCTATAGCATTTTTAGTTCAGTAGTTATAGTTTCGAAAATCACATATCACTTGGACTCGACCCATCGGGACCATAATACACATAGGCCATAGGCGCGTGTGGCGTTGGCGACGGTGGCGCCTCCTTGTGAATGATATAGACTTGCGCAGCCCGATAT
>Ga0209367_1002370_pt1 | contig 24818 bp, 10 predicted proteins | sample WorMetLIZISLAND2_FD_187412 | JGI IMG/M metagenome (GOLD analysis project Ga0209367, IMG submission 187412) | Marine gutless worms symbiont microbial communities from Max Planck institute for Marine Microbiology, Germany - Olavius geniculatus... ... | reverse complement strand
AGATTACGTAATCAGGTAGAGATGTCACAAATAAATTCTCGCGATATCAAAGACGAAAATATGACGTCGTGTGCCACCGAAAAAGCGCTGCATGATAAAATAACCTCAAAGCAAAAGTGACCATTAAATGGTCGTGGCCACTAATAGGTCCAGTTACCCTAATCACCAATTAGGAAGTGGTACACTGGCTTTCGATTGGCGCCAAATTCAATGACCTTGAATGACCTTGAACGCCAAAATAGGGGGTATTATGGATTTTTTGCCGTGACACAAGGCTATATCATTCACAATTTGGCGCCAGGGTACTGGCGTTGGTGGCGTGGCGTAGTTGGTAACGCGTTTCGGCTGACACGAAGTTAATCTACGCCGGGCCCGGTTAGTACTGCCTGCGGGTAGGAACTGCTATAGGCTTTCGCGCGTCCCGTGAACATTAGTTCAAATTTCTTAACCAATGCAACTACCTGGTAACTCACGCAATGGACCCTATACCGGTATAAGGCCTACAGAAAAATAAATACACCGCTATCCTTGCGTGTTTTTCTGTTGCATCGCTTCTTTTCAGCTGCTTTTCTTGCATTTATCGCGTTCTTCGCGCACTTGCAATGTTGATTTGCGTGCTATTCTTGCGTCACCTGCATCAGTTGCGTCAACAAATTTGCATACCTTGCGTTGGACGGAAACTGTAGCCTATAGCAAACTTAACTTGCTCAAGTTATATGTTCAGTTGATCATAGATAGGACTATGCCTAGCCTACATGTAGGTTTACACTTTACATGATTACTGAGTGATTAGGCTATATGGTGGCTCAAAAAAGCAAATTTTTACGGCTTGAAACTTTATTACTTGAGTCATAGGCCTATTGAATATACATTGGCACCGTATTTGGCACAACAAATCAATGCTATTTCATTCCTAACATAACGTAGTAATGTATTTGCATCAACTTTGAAAAACAATAAAAGTGGCACCATTTAGCAAATAGCCATTAGACATAAGCGAGGAATTTTTTTAGCCGACGCACGTTCTTGAATAACGGTCGAGCTTATCCATGGCATGGTTGTCGTCCGTCCGTCTGTGGTTTAGCGATAGCGTGTCAAACTGATGATCTTGAGGTTTCTGGTTCGACTCCAGCCCGGATGTATTGCAGTTAAGCGTTAAGTCGCAGGACAAAGCTTTTACACGAATAATATAGCCATGTACCTTAAACTTGTGCATGCAAAATTTCATCGATCTAGTGCAAATTGGAAACATTTTCAAATTCGGAGTTGAATGGACGGGGATAGGAAAAATGTGTATGCGCTTTTTAGCGGTAAACTGGCCATATCTCGGAAATGGTATATTGGCTTTCAAATGACATGAAAATCATCGACCTTAGATGACCTTGAAGAGCACTGACAACCAGTACGGTCGGCTATCCTAGCAACAGCTGGGCTTCTTGTTAATGATTCTGTTCACTATAAGAAACATCAGTAAATGACGGTTTTGCGCAGATAAATCTTTTACGACAGCAGAAGAACCAAAACTCACAATTTTGGGGATAAAGTTTTCAGGCAAGAATTGGGCCACGACATGCACGTGGGCGGGCAGTGCACCGGCTGCGCTGAAGAAGATTAATGTTATTTGCGTGACAGAACGTCCAATGACCAAGTAACGTCGACCAACAATTAAATGGGCCTATAGGCCTACTGTTATAAGCAAAGTATTGTATTTAACTATTTTCTTATAAAACTCGTTGTTTACTGAAGACATTCGAATCTATTAGTCGAAGTAGCCATAATCGAAATGATCGCAACTTGCTTACATCACGAGTTGCAGCTAAGCTCAGTGTCAAAAAAAATTACAAACAGAATATTCAAAGTCATTTACACATTTATAAAGTATTTTAAAATAAGGCGCGTACAGAGCGACATGGCTGAATTAACTGAACTGAATTGAACTGAATTGACATGGTTCAGTTTTTGACGAACTAAACAACATGCAAGCAGTAATAAATTACAGTAGGCACCCTCTAACGGCGTCAGTGACTACGCGCACGCACACGTCAACCAATGACTAATTGGCTCGCCCTGTTCGCCCATTGGTCAGTTACGTCGCTCTGTACGCCCCTTTAGGCCTACATTGAGAAAAATATCAAAGCAACCACGTACGTACATGTAAAGTCTACGTATTAGACATGGTAATTTCAGTGTAGGCCTATGTATAATGAACAAGTGTTTAAGCACATTATGCAATTGAATATAAAAACATATATAATGTCAACTGTTAAACTACGGCGCAAAATAATAATAGCATCGAGCACAGGACGAGCCGAGAAAGCGGAAATAACGTCACTGCGACAGATGACGTCATGATGTCATAGCGCGACGGTTGATTGGCCTCCGTACGAGTGTGTTCGGCAGTGCGCTGCTGTGCAGGACGCGCGTAGTTTACGTCACCGGGAAACCCCGACGACACCGTGACGTCATCTGCTGAAACAAAATATTCCATTAATACACCGTGTCTAAAAAATGCCAGATTAATTTTTTTTTGAATAGCTCCGTGACATATCTGGCCGACTTAGCAATTTTTGGCACACAACATCGAAAAAACTTGGCGTATACGACTATAGTTTTGCCCACCTCAGATAAATATTTTATATTACGATTCGGCATCTCACAAAGTAGTGTAACAATAGTATTAAAGTGGGGTGGGCGAAACTATAGTCGTTTACGCCAAGTTTCGAAGTGATGTTGCATGAAAAAAATAGGCTATTGAAACTGACCGATGTTTCATGTCGATGTGTTTATCATTGACTTTAAGAAGACGCTAAGTCAATGCAGCGACACGGAATACGAAAACAAGTATATTAACATGTACATGTTCACCGTAAAAAAGGCAAAAAGCTATCAACCTTTTCACGAACTGTTCTTCGGCAAATAAGCTTACACTCACTAGGCCTACATATCCAATCGCACCGAAGCGCGTCGCTACATATTATACTTTGTGGAATATACGTAGCTAGTTTCAAAACAACTGACTTGAAGTGAGTTCAAAACTTCAAACTCAGCATTCTGAAGCTGGCATTATTTTACGACGACATGAGCTCGTTATCAACAGTATTGCTCTTCAATTAACTTTGTCATTGAGTTAAGCGTCTAGTGAAGAAATTTTAATGATCGGTTAACACTTGACGAATTTTCTAAATGCAAATACATGAAAGTTAAGACATAAGCCCTATATCGGTACTTTTGACATTTGCGTTTACGTATTGGCCTACTTTTATGAGTAGGGCCTATATGCACCCGCCGATATGTTACTTACTGTTCGCAAAGTCAACACGTGATGGCGGCGTTCGGATCAGCTGGACCTGATGCGTCGTCATGGCAACGCTGTTCTCGGCAACGAGCGTATACTGGCGGAAGTGATAAAGCATCACGTGACGCAGGTAAAGTTGAGCCTCGAGAACTCCATCACTGCGCACCTGCGCACACCGCACGCACTGCCCCGTGGCTAGGGTGGCGACGTCGTCTAGTCTTGCGGTTAACAAACACGTTGTGCCCGATCAACGGTGTACGCCGTGACCGGCTGGCCGCTGGTACCTAGATGAGTGATTGTGTTTGAACAGGTAAACCATATCGGTGTATGATATAACTAACCACTCAGGTTATCGCAGCCTTCTATTCCTCCCGGATAGGCAAATCGAGTACCGGCCTGCCGGGCGCGTTCACCTGTGTCAAGTAGTATGTAACACTGTGCCATCCCACATGCAGGTGACGCTCCGTATAACTCCGAGAAATTTAAGATCGTTTAACGGACGAATCATGCAGTAAATTGTTAAGGCGCGTACGCAGCAACGTAACTGAACTGAAGTGAACTGAACTGACACGGTTTAGTTTTGATAAACTAACCATTGCACAAGGAGTAATGCATTACAGTAGGCACCGTATAACGGCGTCGCTAAATACGTGACTACGCACAGGTACGCATCAACCAATCACTAGTGGGCTTGCCCTGCTTGCCCATTGGTCAGTTCGTCAAAAGCTAAACAGTGTCAAACTGTCAGACTCTCAGTTCACTTCTGTTTAGTTCAGTTACGATACTCCGTGCGCGCCGACGGTAGCTGCTGAAATTAACGTATTTATAGGTAAAATGACGACGTAATAACGGACGGGAGACATGATCATCTCGGACTGACTGACCATGGACGCTGACCAGAAGTTGTCGATCGTCGTACCCTCGGCGACGGTCGTACCGTTGACGTCTATGATCCAGAAGAGGGCCGACAAGTCGGGACGAGCGCGTATCTCGCAGCGCAAACGAACACTTCGCTGACCTGGGTGAGCCTTCGTCGTCGGACACGTCACCACAGGGGCGTCTACGCCGCAATAGCATGTACAGTACACGATACACATGTATACAAAGGTTCTCAAGACGTTTCTAATGCGCTGCAGTGTCACAGTTAGTAAATAGCAAATAGGAAGTTTCGTTCTACAGAGAGAGACAGGCATCTTTTATCTGTATCTGTTATTTGTATCTTACTTTTATTGGTAAATCTGTACGATTGGCAAGGGTTAAACGAAAGGCTACTTGAAATTGTACGACATTACTGACAAGAGGATCTGTACATTCCTGGAAAAAAAGACTTATTTATAGATGGATGACACGTAAGATGAACTGACAGCGAACGGTGACTGTAGCGGCGGTGACGTTGGATGGTAAACCATCGACGCTAGCTACGCATCGCAAACGTCGATCGTCATCGTTCTGTGACATCACGAGTCCTTCGCCGTCGGCTACTAGCTCTGTCTCATGCCACAGCACCTGCGTATAACACGTCGACTATCAATCTACTACACAGTGCGGTGATGCTGGTAAAGTCACCTGTCGTGGCAGACAGATGAGTCTCTGGTTAGTGGATTCTCATGTGAGACGCCAGGCCGATCATTGCTGTGTGTGCACCGGCGCCCACAGACTGTGCAGATGTGTTGACATGACTGAGTGGTCATTGACGTTGTCTTTGCGCTGTTGACGTTTCTGGATGGCTCGGTCGATTCTCTTCTCCTCAAAGCTTCTTACTCTTCTGAAACAGGTACTGCGACGTGTAGTTGGGTTGATGTCGTGGCGTAGCGGTAACGCGTTTCATTCGATCAACGAAGTTACTCTACGCCGGGCCGGCTTAGTGCTTGGATAGGTGACTGCTTGCGGGTAGTTAAACCATCTCGGTATGTAACCAGCCGCCTATATATGTCAACTTGTGTCCATCGTCCATCCTTCCGGGGTAGATAAATCGAGTACCGGCCTATCTGGCTGGAGTTAAGGCGGGGCGCGTTCACCCGTGTTGGGTGACAGATAACACGGTGTGATCCCATATGGCAGGTGACGCTCCGTAGCCCCTCGTAAGCTGGCAGTTTAAAAATGTTCCCGTTCCTATCCCCCATTTTCCTGGCGTTTCTCCCCTTAAACGTAGGACCCATAAATTCCATCTAGGAGGTCTGGGAAATGCTATGTGCTCCCCTAGCTGGGTCTGGGGCAAAGCCCCAGCCGAAATCGAATTTGGTGCAACATAGCCTTAAAATATCAGATCTGGCGGCAACAGAGTTTTAACTATTTTTCTGAATCCCTGCTATCTATTTTTTATCAAAATCTTGTGCCCGGCTATTGGGGGCTTGGACCCCCTGACCCCTGTCTACGCCGATGTGCGCACGAGAGTCAACCTATCCCTTCCCAATAATTTTTCTTCTTTCCTGCCTTTCTCTTATCTTTCCTTTTCCCCTTGTTTTGTTTGACGCGGAAGAGGTTGTACATAAGGGTCCGGTTCGACGTTGGGGTGCGCAGTGTATCCAGCGGGATCGGTAGAATAAGCTGAAAGGTGTGACCTGAAGACCGCGGACGCCGTGCAGAGAGGATCGGTGGACGACGTCGAAGCGGTAGGTGATGTCGCGATGATCAAGGAAAACGGCGACGCTGGGTGGTGGAAACCCGCCGGCGGCGACACAGCGCACGTGTGGCAGTGGACGCTCGGCCACGAACGTCAGCGTCTGATGATGACGACCACCACCTTTACCACGGTTCACGGTCCTACTACGTGGACACTAACATATAGGGTGATGTGTGTCCATGGTTCACGGTCCTGGTGCCGCTGCCACGTCGACGCTCCTCGACCACCGTCTGGATGTCTGACGACATCAGAGAACTGTTGTCCGTCGCGATGAACAACCGACTGATCGGCGCTGCACACATATTCACTGAGCGCAAAATGTATTTAATAACATACTAATATGTAAAACGAGGTGTCCAGGTGTAGGGGGCCTAGGCCTACCTACAACAACAAAATTTTATGTCGTGTTTGCCAAACGCTTATTTATGATTAGTTTTTTGGCTTTTCATTAGTTTTATGGACTGTCAAAGAGGAACAGGAGGAACCCCCAAACTTGCCCCGGCCTGTAACTAGTGAAATAAAAAATATGACTTTTTTGTGAACGTAATATATTTGCGTGACAACATGGACTATTATCAGCAACGGCAATGAAAGATAGTAGTTAGCAATAGCAGTAACAGTTATTAAGATGTGAACAGACTTTATGGTTATAGCCTACATAAAAGCATACGAGTGTATAAAGTATTTTCTCCTAAGATAAGAGCATAAGGTAGGCCTACTGCTGCTCCCATTCGCTGGACGGTAAACAGCGGATGGTTTGAGCTGTTCTAGCTGCAGAGGGTTCAGTGATACCTCTGATGTAGAGGTGGTGCGTGACTGCAGCGAGGATGCTGGAGCGTTTGCCGCGCACTTCACAAGTGTAGTTGCCACTGTCTTCCCTCGCACAGTCTGTTACAGCACCAATCACGCAACATTAGTTTTGCAACTCTGTGTATTCTATAGACAGACACTCGCTGCCGGCACGGGCGCGCCTGCGTCACGCATGCACGCCATAGTCATGTCGTCAGTGAAAATTGACACAGAGTACCCAATAAAAAGTTAAGTCCATAAGTTTTTTCTTCATAACCACATCATATATTGGCTCCGTTTCAAACTTATTTCACTGATATACTCAACATTCAATTAAGCGATCATTACAGTTTATTAAAGATCCCATCGCATCCCAAACGCGTGGCTACACTAGGTTCCTGTGGAATCAAGTTATTTTATCTTTATCTCAGTTGGTGAGATACAAGGTCGCTAATATTGTAACGTTCAGTACATTCTAAATCTGGCTATTTGTACAAACTTGCAGAGACCTTTTTTGTTGTAGCCTATTGCAGGATTTTTCACAAACAGCAAACTATCAAACAAGGTCGTCACAACGCGTTCAGCGAAATTTAGCACTCGTTCGCATCAGCTTGTCTGTCGTGACCTTTGGAGACCCCGCGAGAACTGAGTTGCAATAGTCGACCCGAGACGTCTCGAGTTCATGGATGAGCGTTGCCGCTGACCCGTACACAACGAGCGCCGAATACGACTGATCGGCCTGACTGAGGAAAGAAACTGGCTACTCTAACAGCTCGTGGTAAATGTGTAATAACTTTATAAATAATAACCTAACCAGAATGACTGGTTATGGAAGAAGCCGTAAAGAAACCTATCACAGAGCCTCATATCTGCAGTAGCCACACTTTCCTGGGAAGTATGAACGTTGAACTGTACGACTTTACTGCAAAGCTATACAGTTTTAGTTTTATTTAGTCTGAAGCAACATAAAATCGCATTATTACAGTGAATATCTATCAGGGATATTAAATTCTCGTTAACACGCAAATCAATTTGACAACTTCTGTTCAAAATGCCTGCCATCAACAAACATGCTTTGAGTAGCGGACTCCACAGGTCAACGGATAAGGCCTAAATGGATGACGTCATAGGCGCACAGCTTAGAAGAACAGTGAGCACACGTTTGTAGTTTGCACAAGACAATGCAATCAAGCCAGTGAGTGCTCGAATCTCGAATCATTTCTTAACAATTAATTAGCCTAAATTTAAGTTAGTCCACTAAAATGTACATATTTAGTTAAACATTCGTCTTCTGTTCGACTGACATCTGGGCAACTAAACAAACGACGAGGAAAATGACTTAATGTACATGGGGCTGCATGGCCAGTCAATCGGTAAATGTTGCATGCCGCGGCACAGCAGTCTGTGCAGACGGCGATAAAGGTCGCAATCAGACGACCATAGAACGCCACTTTGATGCGATTTCGTGTGACTCGATAGTTACGTTGGCGACGCCTGGCATTTCCAGCTGACTGGCGACTGACAGAGCTTCGACTGGCGCGACTCGCGAGGCGGGCTGCGCTCAGCCGGCCACATCGACGACAAGAAAATCGATGTTTTGTTGACAAAAATCAGCAGATTTCATGAGTTCAGTGCGCGAAGCGCTCCGCCAGTGAAGGGCGAAGACGGCTGCGGTGCTGTCCGTGCGCTGCACTGCTGCTAAAAACAGCAATGCGTGCTGTACGTTTGACGAATAAATCGCTTTGCACGGGATTGCGTATGGTTAGGATCGACCACTACACCGCTATATCGCCCGCAGCAACCACCGCAATTGATATAAGCTAGCTTTCCAATGTTTAGGCCCTACACCTCTACCACAGACTGTGTTTAAGGGGATGTTGTGGGTGTTAGAACATCCCAGAAGTTGAAGTGAACATTTTTTCACATAAAATTTGCTAGAACGGGCTGGCTAAAGCTGGTAGACAATTTTTTTCAAATTAGACGGCCAAAAATTAATATTAGTTTTGTAAGGTGTTTTTACTTTAATACTTGTCAACAATTCCGGTCCGAAAAAAATTTTGTGAAGGTTTTAAAACGCACCAAGTGTAATTAAGGCCGGGGACTAGCTGGGAAGAACGACCAAACTGTAACAACTAAAATATTACCGATGCTGAAAAAGAATAAAAGGAATGTAGAGTGTAGAACAACAGCAGTTCACTTGGTCTTACAGATATTATAACATACGATGCTAACTGTGTAACTATGGCACAGTTTTAAGGTTTGTACTTATTTTTTCATTTTTTAGTTGTTCTATCTGACACAGCATGCAAAGTACCGTAGATGTAGTAGACACGTATTGAATAAACAATGACTGAGACTGTTAGTTTATGTGTGGGCCTAAAAGTGGCAAGATGTGTATACTGGTTACATAAAATATAAGGAATGGTAAGATTCTGCTGATCTGTATGGTCCCTGTGAATCCACATGACTACTTACTAGCTGCAGTAAAAACTGTCCGCGGAACATTGTAAATGCGCCATAGTCGCGTCGAAGTGAGATGTGAGTCTTAGGTGAATCTGCACGCCATTGTTCAGTGCTGTGTCTAGGCCTATCCCACGCAGACTTCAAAGTCACCATGTGGACATCACGCAAGTGTCCGACAGCATGCGTGACAGAGTGACAATCGGTCGGACGGGACGTTTATATGCGTCAGTAGAAGCGTCAAAAGCGGCATCATTCGACTGCCGTTACAAGTCGGTACCGCCACGTCAGGAGGGGCAAAATCAAATTTTATGGAAAACGCACATCAGCAGTAGTCGGACATTTTTCACGTGTACATTTTCAACTCTTCACTGAGCTTGTTTTTCTGCAGTCTACGTAGTATAACCGCAAAATTTGGCACTCGGCTGTTTAATGACATTCTGCCACAAGCACGTTTAATGGATTCATTTCTGCGGCTAGCCGTGACGTCGAAAATTGCAACGTGTCGAAAAATTAGTAATTTTAATTTATTATGGTACGAGTTGAGTTTAGGGTGCCATTATGTCGCAACGTAACTGCAGAGACAGCTAACAACAACTAATATGAGAAAAGCTTACGTGACGCGCGATAGCAGCGGTCCTGCCACTTGCGCAATCGTGTTCAGCATACAATAAAATAATAGTGCATTTTAAAGGAGTACAAAAATTTGAGGCCTCCGTACGGAAGACTCTGTGAACTTAAGAAGTCGAAATTTGGATTGTATAAAATGGACGTTTTATGCTAATAATTTCATAGGCCTACGCAGGTTGTCCAGGTTTATCTTCGGCTATTTCGACGCAAATCACTGTTGAAATGTGCGTCGCAGCCAAAAATTGAAAAAAAACAGTAAAATCTCCTATTGTTTACAGTTTAAGATTATTTAAGATCGTTCAAGGTCATCGTGTTGACACCATTCAATAGCTCATCACTAGTGCTTGTTATGATAAGCAGCATATCTGTGCTTATCTGCAACTGTTTTCACGCTAGACGAGCTAATAACGGTAAAATAACCACTTTTTAAAGGGACACTACTCTTTGATGCCCACCTGCACAGGTTTCCTTGAACGTAGGGAGTCGACGTATAAACTGCCAAAATCTACGTTTAATGCTACAAATTTCATACGCAGGTTGTCTGGGTCTGTTTCTAGTTATTCTGGCGCAATTCACTCTTAAAATGTGTGTCACAGCCCGCAATCACGAAAAATTCACGAAAACCCTTAATTTGGAAAGGGGAAAGTTCAAGGTCGTTCAAGATCATCGATGTTAATAAAACTAAAAAAGTCATTTCGTCATTTGGTCATTTCGTTAAAAAGTAAACCGTCCCAGTTCAGTTTAGTTTTGCTTCGTCGCTATTAACGCGCCTTAATAAAAACTGGTTGGTACAAAGTTGCATAATATTATGTGTGTGACGTACTGGCGATGCCTAGCTGTAAGAGATATCGTGGAGCGGCTGATTTGAGAGTCACGTCGAATCTGCCGGTGACGACGAACGGCCGGTGAATGTTACGCATCGTGTTGATTTGAAGCGAGGAGCTGGAGATGCCTCCATGCTGGTGCTTCTTCCAGATGACCGGGTTGTCGAACATGTCGAAGTTATCCATGTAGAACTCGCAGTCGAGCCGCAGCGACTGACCCACGTCCAGCGTCAACGTTCGACCTTCCGTTATCATCATCAGAATCGCTGCAAATCACACCAACCATTTCTTCGACATACTAAATGGGCACTGCGACAGCGTAAAACGCCGCCAAATCCGTCTTTAACTTTTTTTAATAGTTCTGCCGGCAAATTAACACATAAATAAAAATGAATGAATAAATAAATAAACGTAAGCAGTCACATAACCGTTGTCAGAGATAATAACGGACAGACGGCGATAGTAAAGTATGAAAAACACAATATGTAAAACCAACACAGTCAATAACTTTGAAAACTTATTCATGCAGCAGTTAACACTACAGTTTGTCGTGTAGGTCTACTGTGCAGTATAATAGACATTTAATAAAATTGTTGAAATTTATAATAATCGCTATTTTATGCATCATTTACTACATTATTGCAATAATTATAACTAATAGTATATTGCTATTATCCAAATTGCGATTAATATTTAGTACTAATACGTATTCCAAAATAGTAGCGTTTGTCACAATGCTAAAAGCAAAAAAATACAGGCTTGCCGTGGATATGGATATCCATGTACATCTATGTGTGGATATCAGCTTTAGCCATCTAGTGGATATATCCATAGGCCTAAATATTATGCTGTCGCACCTGCTAATTAAGCTGAATACTGATATGCTTTGTTTTTCTATAACATTTCCATGTCTGTTGTTTTTACTCTTTATTTTTTCGTTTATTTATGTTATTAAGTCAAATGAATAATCAGTCATATTTGCGCGTCATTATTCACCTAGCTTAAATTAATTTATTAGCGCTATAGCAGCAACAGATCTTAATCTTCAGTGCTTTAATGCTGTTGGTTGGGCCAAAAAAGTCTATCCATTTGTAAGTTTACTTTTATTTTTTATCAAATGGTTACAAAATTATAAAAGTTTTTTGCATATCAAAATATTTAATGCTAGTAGAAGTGCAAACCAAGAGGGCTTCCACTTCACCTTATAGCCATAGGCGTACATGAATGTAACGTGCGTTTTGAAAATTCCCTGCTGTTGCTGCAATGAGTCGACCGTACGGCATGTATCCGATGACCAGCGTCAGCGATTTTTCAGAGTGACTGCAGTCCCATACACGCTACAGTGACGCCGCTATATCAAATGCTAGAATTAACACTAGGAAATACGGTAATTTGATGCACGTGTGTGACGGCTGCAGACAGCAACATTGCATTCAAAACTGCGGCCAAACCGCTGCAGATAGAGACATGGTTACTTTTGACAACCTGTAGGAAATCGTTATCGCCCTATCCAACGGTACCATCGCCGACCCCCTACGACGTGCCGTTTGGCCACAAAACATGCGTAAGTGGCAGACAGACGAGTGACGGCACGGCATATCGTACTCATGGCTCGACCTCGACCTAACAGTGAGGAAGAAACAGGGGCAATAAAATTATGTAGATTTTCACAAAAGTTAGAAAATACTTCAGTAAGCTCATATTTCGGTGCAAATGTGTGTTTATTTTTTACTTTTATTTTATTATTTACATTTTTTTTTAAAAATGTCTGTGTCGTGTTTTTTTTTTTTTTGGGGGGGGGGAATGGACGCTCTTTCACTGCTGTATTTCGTGAAAAATTTTTGGTTGCACGTACGCAGGACAGACGTCTGTGGATATGGATATGGATATAAATGGGAAATTTCATATCCACGGCAAGCCTGAAAAATAACAGCAAACAGAAGTCGAAATGATTTTAGATCCTCTTGCGATTGATCAATTGCTTTCGTTTATCAACGCAACGACAACAGCGTCGGCTGTACACTGCGACTGCATTGTTTAGTGCGTGCGGAACGGAATGAGGCAAACGTCTCTTGGTGAAGTAAATGAGGAAAAAAACTGGCATGCTACGCTGTTATCATGCTTTTTGCTGACTAGAACAGTGGCATTATGCAACACTTTCTGACACTATACGCACACCATTATTTGTATTTTACTTTTTGAATCGACACTGACGTAACACAGATGAAAGCAATCATAGTGTTGTCGCAAACTGTACGTAGGTCGATGACGCGCTTCGATATCCTGAACTGGCGACAAAAACGTCATTGGTTTTGTAACGAAATCTCTAACAATTCTTTCCTAAAATTACAGAAAACCGACTTCACTGGCGAACAGTGCACGTTTATCTGCAATATCTAAAAAAGTGTTTACTCTGTCACTTTAACCAGCACCCCCTAGTGACTGAGTGGTTACTAGCAAATTGACATGCCAGAATTTTTGTATATACTTCACATTTAACGATTCGACCACTGCGGCCTATGAAATATTTTAACTTCAATTTACTGGGCTTTGTTCAAAGTTTGAAACTTTCAGGGTGCTTACAGCGCTTCGTCGAATATTTGAAGCAGTAGAAAAAAATTAAATTAAAAAAGGTTATAAACGCGCACTTTCTAGTCTTCACATCCACTGCGAAATCTTGTATTTTAAAAACCTGCATACGAAAGCCGTAGATAAGCCTGTTAAGCTGCGGTCATAATTTCTACAACGTTAAACATAATGTGCAAAAAGAAATACGAGTGATATTTTTTTAGTTTTAGCCTGACAACAATGGCTGGCTGTGAAGAAGTGGCAGTAAAAGACAAAACGCCAGCAGGGGTGCATCAATATGGATGTAACGCAGTGGAGGAGCATTTCCTATCGTCGCTGGCATCTCTCTGAGGTAAAACATAAAGCGAGTGTAGGGTCGGTTTTTGCAGCTGGCATACATCTAGATGTTCAGTCCGACACCCTGCCCATTGCATGCGGGTGGTCGCGTCAGAGAACCTATTCACGCTGCGACACTTGTTTGATGTCTTAACGAAGTGCTATCGCTGGCACAGTCAGTCGCGAAATGTCTGCGCCTGCACTGCAGACACGAGCGTTCAACGACCTGGCATTCTCCCTCGTTCACGCACGTCGGTGTGCCACTGTCTGCAATATTAACCAAGCCGCCCATAAACACTTTTCTGCTCGACGCGACTCTTCAGATTTAATACCAGACAAAGCGCATCTTCCTTAAACATAACGCTGGTGTTAATGACCAGAGATGACTGGCGCGTCTCGCGTGGCACAGTCAGACCTGTTTACACCTTCGTTGTCTCGCTGATACATATATACTTCACGTCATTAAATAACTGAGTAACAGAACTAGTACTTGCTCTCATCGGATAACTAGAACTCGTTTCAAGCAGTAGCGAGAAGAAATAAAATTATATTTTGATGGTCACAGGAATAAGTCTTATACGAAAAAAGCAGAGAAATGAAATGAAGTCAGGCGAGAATGCTCTAAAGACGTTTTATGCGCGATCATCTTATATCGGCAGACAGTGTTTATTTTTTGACCTATTATTTTTAGTCACACATTTATAATCTCTACAAAAACTACAATGTTTATACGGAATTCGATAAAAGTTACTGATTGGTTGACCTCTGCCTTTTAATTGTCCTAAGATGACATAGCTGCAGATTACATCCAAGTCATTCACCGAAGTGCGATATGTATCAAGTCTAGTTTTTGAAAACGCGGAAAACAGTGTGTCCAGCTTGGGACCGTTCAAAGAAAACATGTCCCACGAAGGTTGGCTTACAACGGACATCTGCACATAATGCAATACAGTATTCTGTTATTGTAATGTGCTACGTCAGAATGCGAGGCATAGCAGTGAGCAGAGGATTAAAAATAGCAACTTGCAGAAGCCCAGTTTTAAACGTAAGCGTGGACGAGATATGCGACTCCACGATGTTCAGACAAGCGATGAAATGAGCTTCAGACGAAACAGAGACACGAGCTGACAGTAGTTTGTGGTGGTTTATCGAAATCCGGAGAATAATAAAAAAAACTCGGATAAGTTGCGTATCGCTTCATCGCAAATAGCAGCTAAGAAAAACGCACAAAGCGACCGATTTGCTGGTCTCCATGAAAGAAGACGACACGTTACAACGGCGTCGTTGTCGTCGTGGAAATTGGTTGCCAAGACAACAGCACAGCGATATTGAACTATATCGGCGATGACACAGCGAAAGACGCATCTCTGCAATTGAACGGTCCGCTACTGCATCGTCTGCGGTGGGCGCATTCAGTTCGTCCGATAAAAGGTCAGCGAGAGCGCAGTTAAAGATGTCGATTCCTCGTCGATCGGGTCCAGTCGGGTCTAGTCGGGTCCATCCGGTCAGCTGATCAGAGTCGTGTCACTCTGTAACTGAGTTGGGGGCAAATCGCATTGGTGCCGCCGTCGCCGCGTGTTTCCGACGTCGTTCTGGGCGTGGAGACAACATCGTAGATAGTAGCTGACAGACGCGTGGACGACAACGCTTGGACATCACATCTGAGTCTCGTTCACTCCTGCGTGACAGCTCCACGCCCGCCTGCTCGCCTCTGACAACCAACGACGTCCTACAATAAGCCACGTCATGTTGTTTATTGACAGCTCCTTTGTGCAAGTTCTGACGGCCGAGTAGACGTCTTCATGCCACAAAAAGTCGTTTTCTTCTACGCGACTTATCCTAAACTCCCTGGCCATCTAGTTATCTGCAGTCCAGCGTGGTTTCAAGCTCCCCGATATCGAGTCATTTCAGTAATTCAACGATCGTAAATTATAATGTCAATTTGCTAGTCACTTGTCAGCTCGTGTGTTTTCTCAAGCAGATTTCTTCTGTTGCTTTTCCTGACTTTCCTGATGCTAATGATTTTATCTGCAGAATTGTCGGCACAGACAGACAACGAAACTGGAACAAACTACAACACTACAAACTACAAATTCGTGAACCAAAACTGCAGAATATCTTTATCAGCGCGCATAAAAGTGTGGCCTCAAAATGCGTATTAAAAGCGAAACATCTTCGCGTTGAAACATCGTCGGTCCGTGTGCGCGAGCGCATGTAAAAATCACATGTGTGAAGTGGCGTTGAGTACTACCACAGGACTACCATAGAGACATAGAGAAGAAGCATATAGACCTAAGGGACGCAGCGTCGCCATGCCATGCACTCGAGTCAGCTGATGCATCTGATGTGCCACCAGGGATGTGCCGATCGGACACTTACATCTATATGCACCTCCTGCTATAGAATTATCATGCGTCCGTATTCTCACTCAGTAATCCGTATTCTGCATAAAAACTGTATATCTATTTGTTGAAAACACGTCGATATTTATTTCGGTTGGTTTTGCTGATCAATGAAAGTCGAGATTAAGCTAAACGACAGCAGTTCTTACTATGGCCAAACTATTTTTAACGAACACATTATCTGTAACGGTGTATGTACGTTGATGCACGCCGAAACCAGGATAGTTCGACTCATTTGAGGTAGTTACTGTAGGTTATCGTATATTCACACGAACTCAAGTCGATTCACAAACTTCTTGATGCAATTGAAGTCTGGAGACGATGGATGCAGAATAAAGCATATGTGAATCTGTTCAGGCATAGAATATCTTCCCCGGCACTTCAGCGTTAGGCTTATTAATCTTCTAGTGAGAAATACCATGGCCGCATAGTTTCTTCGTTAACCGGGCTGGAAGCAGAAACGGTTGATGTTTCTGCTAATATGCTACAAAGCTAAAAGTTGTGGAGGGATGTCAATGCAGTCTTGCAGAATAGTACTAGGCCTATCTTAAAGAGAATAGTACAGCTACGACAACAAACTGAACTCTCACAGTAACTACGGACAAGATGTAAATGACTGAAATAGGGCGATAAGAACGTTGCAAAAGAAGTAAAGAAAACAGTTTCTATTTGCACAGTAATAAAAGTCCGTGGGCAGTAAAGCACTAAAGAACATTGGATACACAAAATCTAACAGAATTTTAAAAAAGAATCGAAGATTGCAACTCACGACACAAGCAATAAAGACACATAGAGAATTAGTATTCACGTAACAGATCGACTGAGTGAAACGGGATTAAACGGTCTCTGGTGAATACTGGGAAGCTTTAGGCAGATGAACTGTTTAATTTCTGCAGCTAAAGTGTTGAGCTTAACGTGCAATACCAGCAATAAATTTAAACAGCAAGTTAATTGTGATATATGATAGCTTGTGTCAGAAAGTATTCAAAGGAAAAAAAGTTAACTAAAGTGAAAACAGTTTATATTGTGTTTGCAAATACACTGTAAAACCTGTCTATTTTCACATCTCGTTTTTCTTGTTCCGTTGCTCGAATCGCTGCACTTCAACGCAATGACGTGGTCAAAATACACTATGTCCCCAAAATACATCCCCAACATTTTCGATTGTAAATTTTAAAAGGATTATCAGATTTTAATAATTTGTGGTGCAAATATTCCCGAAACAACTGGCCATTAAATGCATAGTAATAAATGTCAGTAAAGCACTAAGCGCCTCACTCAATGTCTGTTTTTGCACTACCTGGGGAAAACAGAACCAACGAAATATTACTTTTTTTATAAAATGCGGCATGATTACTTAATCAACATAACACATAGAAACATATTTTTTTTACATTTTTTTTACTTTTTTGCTGGCATTTTATTCAGTTGTTTATTTTTAAACTGCCTACAGTAAAATTGCTCGAAATGCGAACATAAGCATGGAGATGCTTTCCCTATTCATTGACATCAGTATCGATATATAATGTTCTGCGTTAGACCAATCCAAGCTTTACCAGTCGCTTTTTAAATTTATAAACATTTCCGAACTTTATCTGGTAAAAACACTGCTGTGCGTGACAGTCAATTTTCGTAATAAACCGGCTGTTGGGGCCCACAGATTTGGACAAATGAAATTTATTGACGTTTTTTTTATTTATTTGAACACGTATTACGCTTCGTCTGCTTTCCCCAAGTAGTGCAAAAGCAGACGTTGGGTGTAATAAAAATTTAAACAATGATTTAATAGCCAGTTGTATCAGAAGTAATTTGTCAAAAATTATTAAAGTCTGCTAATCTTTCTTCGAGTTAACTTACAGTCGATAATGTCAGAGATGTTTTCTCAGGTTTTCTGTTTATTTTAAGGTATATTTCGCTTGATCTGCTTTCTCTAGTTAGTGCAGAAGCGGACAATGGATAAGTTCGTTTGATGGCAAGTTGTGTCGGAAATATTTGTACCAAAAATTATCAAAATCTGATAACTGGTTTTCAAGTGACAATGGCAAATGTCGGAGATGATTTTTGGGACAGTGTAGTTGAAGTTTAAACAGTGCAATTTATGTAGCAATGTGTTTATTAGCCTTCATAAAAACGTCAGAGACACAGACAAACACACATTTACGCCTATTTTTGATTATACGTATTTATATGCGGTCGTCTATATAGGCCGCATTACAGACGGGTATTGCTTGTCCATTCGTCCGACCGTCCGTCCGTCCGTCTGTGGAACACATGATCCGTTTTGACCGCCGTCACGACGGCTTCTGTGGCGCTGGCTTAACTTGAAAACGAAAAAAACGCAGCACGAAAGTCATAAATTAACGAACGAGTTTTCCTGGTCTTCAGTGACCAATTTGCTAATTTTCAGCTCATAGGTCAATGATCATGGTCACCAAACGTCAAAACCTCGCGAAAATGATGCACATTTCGCGACAATCTTTACCAGCCAGTACATGCACACGAGGCGCAGCGCTTATAGTTAGCCAGTGTATAAATGGACTTTCAATTAACGCAATTGAAAATAGCTCTTAAGGTGGATGGTCGCATATGTCGGCACCACGGACCGACACAGATTTCAAGTTTTCTTCAGCGCGCCAGGAACCGTTATTAGAAATACGTCTCTACAGATAACAGATAATCGGCGTGGTGTTGGCGCAGGGATTTCCGAACTGTGCTTCAGACGACCGACAACGGCGACATGCATATCCTGTAAGACGACGTCTCGACGGCAGTCGACGATACGATATATCGCGGCCAGTGGTCGGTCTCGAGTTAATTGGCCGATGCCATCCCGGCGCAGATCCTATCGCAAAGTCTGCCGTGTCCACCATCCAGCAGCAGCAGCAGCAGCCATTCCGGTCGGACCAATGTCCGCTTGACGGTTTCCTCGACGCTATATACCGCCCGTGTCACATTAAAATGTTTTCCACATAAAACATTTTCCCGGGGAGCAATAATCACGAAATTGATATGCCTCTCCTTATTAACATATTGCCGGCCCCATAAAGAAGTCTTCCGATTTTAGGATCGCACCCCCAGAAAAGTCTCCCCCAACCGACAATTTACGGGTAAAAATCCGTCCCGCCCGGTCGGCTGCCGGGCGGGGCGAGGCGGATTTTTGCCAGTAAATTGTCGGCCGGGGGAGACTTTTCTAAGGGGCGATCCTATAATGAAACACCGGCAAGATGACAAACCGTTCTCTGAATGTCGTCCCAGTGATTCGGTTCTCCCCTAGCGATTTCTCGCAGGCGACGCACGAGTTTTTATTTATTATTCACCTATAAAACGGTCTTGTCCGTAGAGACGACTGCAGAGATCTTCGAGACGACGCTTATCCCTGTATATACATAAGATGTGAACGGCTAACAACGTAGCCTGACTGTTTGTTACTCACCGATAGGTTATATATTTAATTTTACTGCTATTGAATGTTTTGTCCAGAAGATGTAACTCGCCAATTTAGGAGGCTATAGTTGGAAAGGAGACGAAATATTCGTAAGCAAGTAAGTAAAGTTATTTCTATATATAGAGCGATTAAAAACAAATGTTTCAAGATAATGCGGCTCGTTTAACTGAAACAAATATCATCTTTAGCAACCGGCGCTTGACATAGCTGTAGCATGTCTGACTCCTGTTCGGCTGTTAAATCTTTCACGCATGAGCGGTCCTTGCTACTACTGGGCAAAAATAAAATTCTGTCGCCGTATAACTGTCACGCGTGCATGAAACGACGCACGTGCGATAAGGAAAATACAATTTTGAATTTTGTTGTTGTTTTGTTGTTGCTGCTGATATCATTAATGCAGTGCAACTGACACAGCACGGCCGTCCTGTAGTCAGTGGTCACTCATTGGTGCGGTTCAACAACTGCGCTGACCTATTCATGCAGCATCGTACTCAACGTACAGAATAGGTTAAGACTCTTTTTTACAATTGACTGTAATGTTAACCGATAGTTTAGCAGCAACAACAGATACACCACAGGAAAAAAAGTTAAAATTAAAGCACGGGAGTTAAACAGATGAAAAAACTCACCATAACATCGGCGAGTGATCAGTGTGATGAGACAGATGCAAAGCAGGCCGACTACATTCTGTCGACGAAAGATATTTTCCATCACTCTTCGTTGTCGTCGTCGTCGTCGTCTTCACCGATGTTCTGTGGACAGTATCGTTACTCTAGTTCTCAGCCATGCTACAAAGACTGCAGCGCATATCAATAACGGGTAGGCCTAAGGCAGCAGCTGCAGCAGCAGGGCTGGCCGTGACGTGCTTGCGCTACACTGCCAGCGCGACGAAGTAACGTAAGGCCTAACATTTACAACTTTTGTGTAAACATTTTGAATATTATTTTACACACAATTCATTTTCGAAACACTCGCAAAAGCGTCTATACGAAAAAGTGGGGATGTTTTAAAACATTTTAGCAGGATTCCGCCGGATTTGAAAACAGGAAGTGGTTCCATAGTCAGGATAGGCTGCGAAATAAAACACAAAAATGTTTTACACCTTGCGACAGCCGACAGCTTGCGCACGCTTAACTTACGAGAACACATTCACTACATAAAGCGCATGCACGATTATAATACAATCAAGTTGTCAAGTTTTGGCTTAGCATATTAAATAACGTTATCCTTGCAAAATATTTCAAACGCATAATCATGCATTCTGGTGCATTCGGGACATAACAGCATCCGACAACAAAGTATTGCCGCTAGTGTAAATTGAACACGCCGTTTCTATGCTGCCTCGGGAGGACGGTTGATATATACGGCCCAGGTCCGAATACAACTCCAAGTGCCAGCCAGACTCTTTCCCTGGAGATATAGGCCCTAACCTTCGAGACTGCGATACGACGCAGTCTTTCTCATGTACCGACCGACTTGCGACTTTGAGACCGACAACAATCAGACCAAACGAAGAATAAGAAAGATCAGTGGTCGCACGACAGTCGCTCTGCTAAATGGACAGATCGACAAAAGCCGGAAAAGGTACGCAGTATCTAGAGATTAATCGTTCACCAGGCTCTCGAGTTCTTTCGCGAATGTACACGAACGCGTCTTATCGTTTTCTTCTCAGCATCTGTACTAACAATAAAATTTCTATATACGGCGTACGCAAAATTAAGATAGACGTCTAAACCTAGGTGATTAAATGTAGATGTGATAAAATGTAAAATTCGCGATGTTTAATGTTGCACGGCAGTATACGTAAAGTACATGGGGTGGCCCAAAAATGTCTAACTTGTTTTTGTCAGAACTTCGAAAAATCTTTACTAAATTTGATAATTTTGGCAAACAGATGACCAAGACAATAAAATTATGTGAGATACTCCCAATATCCATTTCACGTAATTTATGTCAACGCACTACCGTGTTGAAAGCAGATGCTCCAAATTGTTGCATAATGCTGAGTTGTTGTGCCCCTAAAGGTTCTAACGACTTAGTTAGCACACAAAAGTGTGATTTATTTAGCAAAATTATGAGTTTATGTAACAACTTGCTTCAAATTATCAAAATTTATGTTCAAAGTGTACACAATGCTTAGGCGTATCGCCACGGCTGATAGCGGCATTATTACCGCGATCAACTGATCAAACTGCTACATGTGTTTTGAGCTCATTAGTCAGCTGCTTTGTTATGTGCTATTTTCAGCGTAAAATATTTAATACCATGAAATTGTTAGAATTAAGCTACTGAATTAAAATTATTATTATTATTATTATTATGAAAAAGTGAGTATTCTAATACTGATAATCACCGCGTAATGTAACAATATGGTTCAAGTCGCAACTGTTGGCCTATGCCATTTCCCATATTCCAACCTCGACAACAGTGGCCGTTTAAACATAGTCGTTGATCAACGATGCCGCAGAATGTTCGTTTGCAAATTATTTCGCAGCTCCAGTAGGCATATAGCCTTGAGCGACGTTTGCTCATTTGGTTGCAACTTGCTGTGCAATCAGTTATTGGTTCCTAAAATCACTTGCGACTTAAAATTTATGTGTCTTAAAAACCTTTCAACAACTTCTAAAAATCTAAGAAAAACTTTTCTCAAAACCATAGTTTTTCCCAGTCCTGCGATACAGCGATAAACGATACGTAACCTGCCTGCAGTGTTACCTGCGTAGTAGTGTTGTGGGATACCTTCGATATCTCGATAAATGTCGTGAGTACCAATTTTAAAAAGTCTCCATATATCCTGGTGCCACGATACCACCAAGTATCGAGATGACGATACCTGTTTCAAATCAATCGATACTATGCAGTTTGCCATTGAATCATTCTATTGTTGACAACTAGGTCTACTGCACACTGCGTAACAGCAACGAAAAAAGCACGTCACATTAAAGCTTGTCAAACATCATAGTAAACATACTTTTAAAACGACGCCTGGGCCCCCAGACGCTGCGAAAAGCGGGAAAACGTTAACCCTTTTTCGACGGTTCTGTGGGCCAACGTTTCATATGAACTTCTAATATCGCGGTAGTATCGCGATACTCGATACCTGAGACGGTATCGTTATCGTGGCTCCAATTTTAGATATCGCACAACACTACTGCGTAGTGCCGAGTGCGTATTGCGTACAACCAAAGCCTATATAAAACTCCTATAGGCTTTGCGTACAACCACGTTACGTTACGTTACTTTTAACATCGAAAATGTTTGCTTATTTTCCGGTGTAGTTTCAGTCCTTGATTTTATTTTCGTCGAAGTTGTCGTTATTTGTAATTTTGTTTTGTAATTTTCAAATTGGTTAAATTGCCGATATTTGTACATAACATAAGTAAAATAAGTGAAACGGAAATGGAGGGACAATTTATCGGGTCAGATGTGCCGGGTACGTCTACAAAATAGTGTTTATTTGGCTCTGTTTGCGCGTTTTGTTCATGTTAGGAACTTAGTGTGCACACCTCATTCAGAATGTTTCCGGCTATGGGCACATTGCACCCTTTACTGCCAATCCTAGGGGGCATTGTAAAAGATTGTTGTGTTGATAGAACTAGAAAATGTGCATCGGCTTAAAGCTGTTTTTTGCTTGAAGTTTTTGATGATTGTTTTGCTGAAGCTTTAATTTTGAGTTCTTGGTTTCTTTGTGTTGTAGAGGGCGATGATATTCAAGATTTTGCCGAGAGAGTTTGGGAAATTCTGCCACCTGTTGTGGACGACACTCAAGTTTCAGTTTCAGGTGGTGCTGGACCGGACGTGCAAGCTTCATCACAGATTACAAAAGGAATTGTAAGCCAACGCCGTGGACGTCTGCGATACATTTCTTGCAAAGTGTGCAGAAAAACAATAGATCATTACCATCAAGAACGTCATAATCGAACACACACTGGTATTAGACCGCACGTCTGCATGGACTGTGGGAAAAGTTTCTCACGAGCTGATGTCCTACTCACTCATGAGCGCATTCACACTGGCGCACAGCCATACGAGTGCAAAGTGTGTGGTGAACATTTTGCTCGTACTGATCAACTGGCGGAGCACATGCGCCTGCACCGGGGTGAGCTGTTTACGTGCGCTGACTGTGGTAGAACGTTCACCCGTGCTGAACGTCTGCGCTCACATGCTCAAATACACAGTGGCGGTAAGAGTCTTGAGTGTCTGCTCTGTGGCCGCTGGTTTTCACGCACTGACACTCTCAGAAACCACATGAAGACACACGACCAGGACATGTTTGGGACAGACTATGTTGATACTATGATCTCATTTACGATGAATGATGGTCGCACAAGACATCCAAGGGGTCCATATGTCTGCCAGACTTGCAACAAGACATTTCCGCTGGCCTGCCGTCTGCGTGCCCACCTTCGCACTCATTCCGGAGAGAAAGATTTCACTTGTGCTATTTGTGGCAAGCAGTTTGCACTTGCCTACCAGCTTCTGCTTCACATGCGCACTCATACGGGCGAGAGACCATATCAGTGTGCACTCTGTGAGAAACTGTTTTCTCGTCACCACAACCTCAAGCAACACCTGCGCTCACATACTGGTGAAAAACCATACGGATGTGACATCTGCGGAAAACGCTACACGCAGACCAAAACGCTGAAAGATCACATGCGTGTGCACACAGGAGAGAGACCGTTTGAATGCTTGACTTGTGGCAAGAAATTTGCACGAGTAGATAACTTGAAAGTAAGACGAATACTGTCTATCCCATTTACAGAATTGACATCAATTGTCATTTTGACATGCAGTGTTACACTAACAGCCTCTAGAATGTTTAGTACAATGGTAGCTATAAATGTAATTAGGAAGCAGAAGCAGAACATGTTGAATGTATGCCATATACAGTCAGCATTTTGACAGTCATTTGAGCATTTCAATGTGCCACCATTTCCTTTGTGATTTCTTATTCAGGATGGGGGTAAATATTATATAACCTAACAATTCAAACGTGACTTTTCTGCAATTTAGGTATATCACAGGCTGAACGGTAGTTTAAGCCCTGTGTTAACGGCGACTTCTCTTTCTTATGGGAAAGCCAAAAATTCGACCCCCACAGAATCAAAACCCCTGATCCGATTAAGATAAATTTGGCACGGTTGATTACATCAGCGAGGGGACCCGTCATGCAAAATTTTATGCAAATCCCCCCAAGGGGGGCTTCCTGGCAAATGGGTGAAATATACGCAAAAATTGTTATAGCTATCCATATACCTTTTTTTTCAGAAACTCACCTACAGGTCAGACCCTTCGGCGGATTTTTGCGCGCGATGGCTCAAACGACGCGGTCTCACGCAAGGATGTGCCTTTTGGGGGTTAAAAAATTTGAAATTAATATTTAACGTATTTATTCGCAAAAATCGAAAAAATTACAATGGCGCCTATGGGGAAAATTAAGCAA
>Ga0209367_1002369_pt1 | contig 24820 bp, 14 predicted proteins | sample WorMetLIZISLAND2_FD_187412 | JGI IMG/M metagenome (GOLD analysis project Ga0209367, IMG submission 187412) | Marine gutless worms symbiont microbial communities from Max Planck institute for Marine Microbiology, Germany - Olavius geniculatus... ... | reverse complement strand
ATAAAAATAATTACTTTATAATGTTCAACATGAACGTCATTCTGCCTCTTTGAAAATTTCTTCCCATCTCTGACAATGAAAAAAAACAAAAACAATGACAACGACAGGAAAAATGACAAAATTCATAATCATTTACACACAGATCCACATCTGTATGAAAAACCTCAAACCAACGTTACATTTTATTGCTGTGCTATCGTTGACGACGTTAATGACCATCCGATGACAGAGCACTCTATCCTCTGAAGCCCTGATGAGTTGTAGGCCAGTTAAACAAAAAGCAAAAGTATCAGTACTCTAGCAATTTTGGTGAAATTTCCCACAGTGGTAAATTCTAGTGCTAAAACACAACATAATTGCTTGACGGATAAAATTATGAAAAAAAAACTGTCCAAATTTCCTTGAATGATACTGGTGCATGACATATGTAATAAATAAAAAAGTTCTATCTATAGAAAAGTAACAATATTAAAACAAAACTTGACATGCTGTTAGCAGTCTACATTTATTCGAATCTGAAATGTTTACTTAAAACTGAAGTGTTCATTTTAATCCACCCACCTAGGACGATTCAGCCGTGCCAAGGCAACAACTCATTCTCAGCCACGACAATGACACTGTATCAAATTATTCTAATAGACTAAATTGAGAAAAAACAAACAGGTAAAGAAATTGACAGCTAACTTGTTGGTAAGCAGTGGAAAGTGAGCAAACTCAGGCGGCTGCCACCCAAATGCTTTGTACAGCAGAAGATGTTTTGTTGTTGATATCTGCCACTCCTAACAGTACACAGTTCACTATGCTAGACAATAACAGTTACAGAGAAAAAAACTAATACCATAACTAAAAACAGCTGAAAATATGTAGGATAGCCTGCACAATCCTGTGCAGTTAATCAAGCAAGGTATTTGCATCCATGCACACAAATCAAGACAAGCTTAGCTGAAGCGGAAAAAATGCAATGGTCTATATTCATATAATAAACGTTCACATATTATACACTGTGGGCCATAAAAAACATGCCACTTTACTTTTGTCCATATCTTCGCCAATTATTGACTAATTACCAGAATTCTTTCACTGGCACACTCTGCAGACAGTTTGCAATAATGTGATTATTACATATCCCACCACACGGTAAATGTGTTTTTACAGTACCTTGTGAAATAGAAATGTAAGCAAAAACTAACGATAAAAACAAATATTTTGGTTAAATTGAAAAAAAACGCTTCAGACCAACATTGCGATGAATGATCTGTATGACACTAGACTGTGTTAGACCCACACAGTCTAGTGTCATACAGATCATTCGCTGCAATGTTGGTCTGAAGTGTTTTTTTTCAATTTAACTTTAATTTATTTGTTTCTTATTATCGTTACGTATGCATATTTTATTGATATTTCACAAAGCAGTGTAGAGACACATTTACGGTGTGGTGGAATCTGAAAAAATCACAATATCGCAAATTGTCTGCAAAGTGTGCCAGTGAAAGAATTTTGAAAATCGGTCAATAATTGGCGAAGATATGGACTAAAGTAAAGTGGCATGTTTTTTAGCCCACCCTGTAAGTAAATTAAAATTCTGCCAATGACCATGATGATGTGATAAAAATCAGACGTAATGTAAAATCACATGTAAAGCAAGTGACAAAAGAACAACAGGAAAGCCATCAAAGAAGACCTGAAAAAAGCCAGGCGTTACCAAGTATGCAAAAATACCAAAATGACACTGCGCAACACTGCAAAAGAGAGACAACAATGAAGGGAGTTGGTAGCACTGGTATATATGTCAGAAAGTAGAGCTCTGGATGATAGTGATCCGACCTGAATAATAAAAATAACACCGTTTTGTGTATTCATGCAGCAATACTCACCGCTCCACGGAGAACATGTGTTATATCCATGAAGTGGTCATCGACAACGTTAGCAAAGTGGTAGGTAGGAAACCCGTCAGATTTCATCAATATCTACATATCAACATATGTAATTATCACTAATCTTAACCAGCCAAGAAGAACATAAGCAGCACGAACATGCTGAAAACTCTCACGGCAAAACCATTCACTGACTTGATCGATACACTGTGCTAATACTTATTATATTTTACATCAATCGTCAAACTGATCAATGCTTGTTTCATCATTACTTTATTTAATCTGCAGCGAGCAACAGCATAAATAAAAACCGGGTGTAACACCGAGGTTAGTTACATGTAGCTGTAAAAAATATCTGATGTACAATAAATAATGAATGCAAATTAGTTTACTAACCTGCGTCTAAAAGAGTTACAGTATAAAATGCTGTAAACAATAATTTAACACAGAAAACAAAGCTATGTTGACAAAACAAAGACAGGCTGACATTAGATTTGATAGGTTTGTTACTGACCGGGTCGCCCTCGACATTGGCGATGTCACAAGTGACTGGACCAAACACGAGATCCTGCCACGGCTCAGTGTATGGTTCCAGCTTACTCACACAAACACACAAGTACACACTCCATTAGATGTTACTGACATTAACTTGTAAAACACAAAAACATGCTTTTGTAACTTTAATTAAAAAAACACGAAAGAAACATACGTGAAAATGTAAGGATTAAATTGTGAGTCTATGACAATGTGCAGTAAGTCAGCTAGTTCACAATCAGAGTCAATGTCCATGTCAGAATCAAAACACAATCGTCAGAATATTCAGATCATTATGTTTTAATCTCCAGGTCATCCAGCCAGGAGAAATTCTGCCTCAAATGATTAGACTCCCAAACGTTCACCTTCTAGGAAACTCATTTAACCCGAAACAACTCCAGAAAAATCAGCTGATTGAACAAAAATCAAACAATATAAACATTCTGCTCAACAAATTATTTTAACATTCTGGCTAAGAAAAGAACATCAAAATATGACTTTTGGTAGGGCACATTCACCTATGTCAGGTAGCAGGTACAGTGTGCTCCCATATGGCAGGTGACACTACAGAGCTCTTCCCATAAAAATATACACCACCTTTCACAGAGCTTCTAAAAGGCCCACAGCTCCCCCAAGCAGCTCAGCCAAGTGCCAAAATTTGGCCACTGGCCGATACTAATAATATTCTACTTACTGACTTACTTACTTACGTTTTTAACCATTTTTAAAAATTTGTTTATTGGCATATATCATATTGTAACTGCAGAACTAAAAAGCAGGTAACATATGAAACTGTACCTTAAATCGTATGACATGCAAAAGGCCAGACTGGATCTTGGCATCGGCTTCTGACTGAGTGAGGTGGCGACATCTGTTGTCATAACGAGGTACTTCACCACGGGACATTGCTTCTCTGCGTAGTAGGTCCAGCCGACGAGATGTACAAAAGCACGGATATGCCGAGCCGTTCTGCACCAGCGATACAGCAAGCTGGTGACTAGTTCACCAACTGAAATTCTCATAACTGTGTGAACAATGTTGGATAAAGTAGCCAAAACTTCTACTCAAGTGAAAGTAAAAGTAGTCACTCTCAAAAAATACTTAAGTAGAAGTAAATGTGGCCCAAAATAAAACTAGTCAAGTAGAAGTAGATAGCGAAAACTTCTACTTAAACAGAATAATGAAGTAGTAATACTTCGTGACTATCAACACTGGATGTATACCGTAACACAGCAAATAAGTTCAAAATGTCAATGTTGATGTCAAAGATAAATTTATATGCTGCATTCTTGAAAAACTTCTTAAACTCATATAGCTGCCAAACTGTAGCTGAAAAAATATTTATATTTAATTGAGTAGGCTATATAGATGAAAGCCTATGTTTACTTAGACCAGCAGTGTTATGACCATTGGCGGCTGCAGTGAATTTGATGGAAGGCCGATCAGCACCAGTATGTCATAATGTTAACATCAGAGACTGACAAGATGAATAAAAACTAAGTGTAAAAACTGAGGCTATTTGGCTACAATAAAATGTGAATAAAAAACAAAACAGTTAAATGCAAAAAAAATTAATTAAAGAATACAAACTACATGCTATATCAAGGCTGTTCAGCTATCAATCAAAACTCATTCATACAGCTCCATATGTTGCAAACGAATGTAACAAATATCAGAGGCACAATGGTACATAGTATGAGCTATACTAAAACTTGGATAACAAACATAATGGTTGAAGAAAGTCTAGTTAATGAAAATAACGAATTTGTGATACGCTGATGCTTTCAGAGAGATGTCAGAGACAAATAAGCTGAAAAAAATGAGTACTACATGTCAGAGTTAAGTACTCAGAGTAAATAATATAAACAGCAAAAACAAAACAGCAAATAACAATGAATATAGAATGATAACTATTTAGGGAAACAATGGCAAAATCATTCAAAACATTATTGAGTGCACTTAAAAACATGAGGTTTATACTGAGAACAACTTGACTTTAATTTAACACATTTAACTAGCAAACAAATAAAAAGCATACTTTGTCACTCAACTACTAAACTAATCATACATTTGCATAAACTATATAGTAGACAACAAATGAAAATACTAGCCTCAAGTAACCTCTTAATCTGTTCGGTATAAAGAGATAATCTTTCTGACTACACAACACGGCAACATTTGCAGCATAATTACAACAAATAACAAATAAGCACAGCAGATGTTCAATTGAATTAAACATGACTGAACAATGTAAGGACTTCATTTATATCTGTACATCAAACTCTACTGGTGTCAATATACCACCAGCAGCATACGTACAGTGAAATATGATCTCTATCCACACCAAAGATAAAACTGGGATTTTATGGTCTCACTGGCCACATGTATCCATGCCATATAATATCACAGCAAAACTGACCTCAGAGGCTCCTTGTTACTCCCTAGTTCACACATTAAGCTTCTTTTACGCATGACAGCAGAATGTTTCGTGTACCTTAGCCATCGTCTAAGCATCTTGTCTGTGTGTGTTCATCACACTCTGCGATTCTATCAAAATGGTGCAAGCTAGAATCACAAAACCTTCATCATGGACTGCCATGAAGACTCTAATTTTACAATCCATCAAGCTTTTCCCAAAAATCTAAAGGAGAGGGTGCTAAATGAGAGGGGACTACAAAAAATTGGTGATTTTAAGCCAATAAGTTGCCGTATCTTAAAAACGATGCAAGATAGGGCCTAGGTTACTATTAATTACTAATAGGAAGTCCCATACGCTCTTTCAATTAACGTCAAGATCAATGATGTTGAACGACGCTGAACGCCCAAAATTAGGGGGTTTTGGTGATTTTTTTTGCAATTTTCGGCTGCAGTGCACATTCTGAAAGTAAATTGCAACGAAATGGATTCAGATAGACTAGGACAACCTGTGAACAGGAATTGCCATAGGCTGTCGTACGTCTCATGAGCTTTGCTCAAATTACTTGTTGGTCTTGCTGCTACAATAAGTACTCCTCGTCAACATAAAACTGACAGTGAAGAAAGCTTAGTACACACCTGAATATAAGGCCCATAGCTGCCACCACAGTGCGGACCTAAAAATTAACCCAACATAGTACAGATATCACGGAATAACCACTTGTCATGCAGTCTCATAGTGTGCATGAAATAATCAAAATAAATATAACAAATTGTAACAGAATTACAAACATACACTACAAATAATTAAGTGAAAAATACGTTTATACTAGAAGTAACAGCATCAATTGTTACCTTCATCAATGCTAATGCCTGACCATTCCAGCATACATATCAGAGACTCTAAAGCTCCAGGCACCAACCTTGTCTAAACACCAGACATACAATGACTCATACAGACAATACTGCTTTATCATGTATTATTATTATTAAACTAAAACAACAAATAACTGTGGTCACATGATCTTTAGCAGACTTTCTGGTAATGGGCAAATGTGCTCATTGTATTTTTCAGCTTGCATCAGAAGTTTCTCGGCTTGCTAGCCAGGTTGAGCCCAGAATATGGCTCACATTTTCAAACGTAATCAATAACAGAGTTGTTAATGAATACGGTAATTATATTTTACAGTCTGCGGCTTTCTGAAAGTACGTCGAGTCTATTGGCAGCCTTGGCCAAGAAAATCAATCATCATGGCTGGATGGTCGGTCTCCGGGTTCAGACAATCAGTCCAAGAACCGGACGGTTGAGTCTCAGGGGCCATAAGATCGATCTTTGGGGCCAGACAGTCAGTCTTAAAGGCTGGATGGTTGGCCTTTGGGGCTGGATGGTTGGTCTTCAAGCCGAACAGTTAGTTTCTAGGCCAAATGACCCGTCGTTGCAAAGGGCTGAACAGTCGGTCTCTATGGCTGGACATCAGTCTCAAAGAACGGACAGTCAGTCTATGAAGCCGAACAGTCGACCTCTTGGGCCAGACGGTAGGTTTCTGGGGCCAAACAGTCGGTTTCTTGGTTGCACAAATGGACAGTCAGTCTTTGGAACCAGACAGTTGGTCTCTGAGGTCAAACAGTCAACCTTTGTGGCAAGATGACAGGTCTCTGGGATCAAACAGTCGGTTTCTTGGTTGCACAAATGGTTTCTCGGGCCGAACAGTCAGTCTGTGAAGTGTGGAACCAAACGGTCGGTCTCAAGCATTGTAGGATCAGTCTCTGAAGCCAAACAGTTAGTCTTGGCGACTGGACGGTTGGTCTCTGACATTGAACAGTCGACCTGTGGGGCACGATGGCCAGCCTTTGGGGCCAAACCGTCGGTTTCTTGGTCGCACAAACAGTGTCTCAAGATGAACGGTCAGTCTCTGGAACCAGGCGGTCGGTCTCAAGAACCATAAGATGAGTCTTTGAGGCCGAACAGTTGACCTGTGGGGCAGGATGGCCGGTCTCTGGGACCAAACAGTCAATATCTTGGTTGCACAAATGGTCTTTTGGGCCAAACAATTAGTTTCTGGGGCCAGACAGTTAGTCTCTGAGGCCGAACTCTCGGTGACAGGGACTGCAGGGTCGGTCTCTGGGGCTGACTAGTCAGTTTCTATGTCTGATGACTCGTTTTCTGAGCTGGGCGGTCGTTTTCTGGGCCAGAACAGTTGGCCTATGGGGCTGGGACCAAACAGTCAGTTTGTGGGGCCAGATGGCATGTCTCTGAGGCCGTACAGTCGGCCTGTTGGGCAGTCAAGAATTAAGAACATTACTGAAATTTTTTGTTTAAAAACTATTTTTGGCTCGAGTAACTTGGCTCCAATATTTTTCAACATCAGCTCAAATAAAATATGGTGCAGCTTGACTTGAACATTTTGCGGCTCAGCTTTTGGGGCTTTGACTTCGGTTGCCAGGTCTACTTTGTCTATCAGACATTATGACATCATCATCTTTGCAAACAAAACTGAGACTGACATGTATATTCGCTACTTTGCGCGGAGCTTGTTCCATTATTTCAGCAGGTATTAAGTAAAACATTAACTTTCAGGTCATCTGGCACACGATAAGCATTAAACACATCTGTTAAAGTTAAGCTGAATAAAACTTGCTTTGAGTGACAATATACCACGACAACTTTGTTACTAGCCTAATTACCACATATCACAATTTTCAAGTTATTTTCGCAAATATACATTTTCTAATTTAAAAAAACATTGATCTGACACTTTTTGAAAGGGGTAATGTTTTGAAATTATCATCTTATAGACCAAACAACAAGAAAAAATCATCAAACCTATGATGGCAGGCGGGGGGGTGCAGCAAAACCTCAATATTCAAAATCATCCCCAGGACTAATATCAAAATCGCAACAATATGCTAACAGTGACAAAATGCTAGATGCACCTACAAAAGGCTACAATAATGCAGTCAAGAAAAACCTCTGCTACAAAAAGTTAATAAACTAGCAGTCAATGTCACAATGATAAAACAATGATAAACAGTAACATAGCACCTGACAATAAGTTGTACAATAATAAAGACAAATGCATATCACTAACTACCGGTAAGAATTTAACAAACAAACAAGTTGCAACACTGTGGCATGAACAAAATGCCATGGAAATAAAAGCCACTGAGATAAAATATAGCTCAAAGATGGCACCTGGTCAGTATCCTCAACTCGCAGCACAAATGTCCCATTATGTGACCGAGCGAACAGGAAGTTGTACAGAGCAGTTCGCAATCCACCGAGATGCAACTGTCCTGTTGGACTAGGTGCAAATCTCACACGAACATGGCAGTCATTTGCACTACCTGCCGTCTGTGAATGAAAACCACAGAGTGGGCTGGTGTGACGATAGCAACGGCACACTGAGGAACGTAATCGACCAAATGCAAACTGAGACCAGATGCTGCGCGGCACAAGCTTTGGAGACATCTTCATGATCCTGTAAAAAACACAACGTTAAGACCAGATTTACAGCTAATGTATGTCAGTTGTCAGCCACTTTCATTTTCACTGCCTACCTGTGCAATTAATCTGAAAAAACTCCCTATGCACAAACAATAATTCTAGCGGTACATTGGCGATCTTGCTGTTAGCCCTGGAAAATTGCTAGAGGTAGATCAGGTAGATACATTATTGGGAAAATGGTAGAATTTATATGGCTGGAAAACATAGAAGATCTACAAACCATGCCACGACACTGTCACGTATTTAAACCAGGCTTATTCAGTATTATATCAGAGTCCATCTCAAGCCAAAGCTGTTTTTTGTAACATGGACTTAGAACTATAGTGCTTTTTAATAAATTTTATTTAATGCTTGGTAATTAATAACACTCCAGTTCTAACCACAATCTTAGCAATGCAGTGAAGAAAAAATGTGGCTGCATTCTTACATTCACAACGAGATATATGTAATTAGGTAAATGGCGATCTACCGCTAGTAATTTTCTGCTCTCTAGTATGAGATCGCCGATCTACCGCTAGCACTGACCATGCACAAATGCACACAGGGCAGAGTTAGATATCTTAAATATCCAGAATTTCAATAAACTTCTGTGTGATTGACATTCTGGACTGACGTCATTGACATTCAGTGAGGGTCCTATATAATAGACCACATGAAGCTCATCCGATGATCACGCTAAAATGAGCGTCATGAAACACTGCACCGGCCACACTGACCACACCAGCACCAAATATATGACCAGATAAGATCAGAAGACCCAATCCCAACTCTAACCCTCACCCTAACCCTAACCCTAATGTTCCACAGTTGATGTGATCATATTTGATGTTGGTGCAGTTAAAGCAACAAGTGCGGTGTTTCGTGAATGTGTCTTTATAGCTACACATTTATCCACATACCAGATGCCACGAGAATGTAATACGAAACAAATTAAACTAGAAATTTGGGGCAAAGCCCAACGTGAGTCCGCCCGGCACCCTATGTCCGATTGGGGAAAATTAGGCGGGTAAAGAGGGGGGGGAGAATTTCACCGGCATCAAAGTCACGTGGCCCGAACTCAAATGCATTGGCATATGCTGAACGCGCATTGTCGACTTAGGGTAGGTCAACATGAGCGCTTATAACTTGGTTCGTAGTGGACGGAATTTCACACATTTTTTTTGTTCAACGCAGAAAACATCGTTCTCGTAATGCTGCTTAGATTTTGTCGATATCTTCATCAGTTCTAGAGATATTTGCGCTCAAACTCGAAAGTTGTCGTAAATCGCACCAATTTTTGAACGTTTTATGTCCTCCCAAATTTTAAGGGGGGCGGTGCCCCCAAATGTTGTATTTGCGTTAACACTCCAACCTAGAGACACGTCAAGTGCCAAAATTTCGTCGGGCTACACCCCCTAACTCCGAAGTTATAAGTGCTCCTTTATTGCATTTTAAGCCAATTTTTGACGCCCCTTGGAAAAAAGTTGTAAGGGGGGCCCCGTCCCTGGTGGGGAGGTGCGCTAGTAAGACTTGTATTCTCTAGCGCGTGTAAAAATTTGAGGGCGCAGCACCCCCTAGTGGCTGAAATATGGCCTTCCGAAAAATGCGACTTTGGGTAGGTCAACATTAGCGTTTATAACTTGGTTCGTGGTGGACGGAATTTTACAAATTTTTTTTTGTTCAACGCCGAAAGGATCATCTCGTTAACGCCGTTTAGATTATGTCGATATCTTCATTGGTTCCAGAGATATTTGCGCTCAAACTCGAAATTTGTCGTAAATCACACCGATTTTTGAACGTTTTTTGCCCTCCCAAATTTTAAGGGGGGCGGTGTTCCCAAAATTTGTACTTGCGTTAACACCCCCAACATAGAGACACATCAAGTGCCAAAGTTTCGTCGGGCTACACCCCCTAACTCCGAAGTTATAAGCGCTAATTTATTACATTTTAAGCCAATTTTTGACCCCCCTTTGAAAAAAGTTGTAAGGGGGCCCCCGTCCCCGGTGGGGGGTTCGCTAGTAAAACTTGGTGATTCTCTAGCGCATGTAAAAATTTGGAGGCGCAGCACCCCCTAGGGGCCGAAATATGGTCTTCCGAAAAATGCACTTTGGGTGGGTACGATTCAACATCGAGATCTCCAAGGTCACTGAACCAAACTTCACCGGACTTGTTTTGCGTAACGCAGGAGGAATCGCGGTAGATGGAATAAAAATCCAAATTTGAATATCTTTATCCGTTTCGAAGATATTCGCCGCCGAACTTCGAAGTCGTCCAAAATCGAGCCAAATTTTGCATGTTTTTCACTCACGAAATTTTTTTGGAGTGCGCCCCCAAAATTTTGGACCGGCATTATAAAATTCAGCCTAGTACTGACCATCATGCAAAATTTCACGCCGGTCGGCCCACGCATCTCGGAGATCTCGCGGTCGGAAAAAAAACATCTGCGCTAAAACATAAGCCCGCTCCGCAAGCTATCGCTTAAGGGCAGACTAACAATGGCATGCACATCGGTACATTTCTGTGTTCATAATATTAAAAATTTTTTAATAAATTTGCTAATTAGTTAGAATTCTGTACATAGCAAAAATTATGTGATGCACAATCACACCATTGAAGTTTGAGTTACTAGAACTATTGCCAAACCTAAATCTAACACAGTGACCCGGCGCAATCGCATTTCCCCAGAGAGCGTTTTCGCAAACCTAGGATCCGTTAGGGTTAGGGATAAGGTCAGCGGTTAGGGTTTGTGCAGGTGTTCATTTATGAGAAATTGTACGAAATTGTTCGACAAACGTATTCTAAATATGCAAAAATGCTCTCCGGAAAAAATGCGATTGCGGCGTTTGCGCCCAGTAACCCTACACTCGTTGAACAATGTACTATTCACCGGTTGCGCAGCGCAATCTCGTGAACACATTTGAGAGGAGGGAAAAATCGTGCTGGTAATTTTAACGCCAGATTCTATTATCGTTGTGGGATGACACTCGCTGCAAAACAAACAAGTCCATTTAACTCACCAAGCTGTAACGAAACGTTAACTAATATAACATGCCTAACAAGAAAAAAAATATTACTTTTAAAACATTCCACAACAAACTTGTTTACACTTTTACATATTCTATGCAATCTTCAGTATTCTATGTATTCACGTAACGGCGCTAAAGTTTAATTTAATATTCGTTATAAGAGGGTTGCATGATATGCTAGCAACTCTACACCGACACCAACGTTTTTAGTTAGTTAATTAAAATACTTGGCATTTACGTGACAGTACTCCCAGTAGACGATTGATTTTTAACGAATTCCTACGCCCATGTATATCTTTTTGATGTTTTTTTGTTTGGGTTAATCCAGGTACGACCAAGAGTGAGGAAAGATTCGTCAAAATATTGTTTATAAATTATTAATCGTGTTTATATGCTACACACTAAGCAATACAAATCTAACAGCTATCCTTATCTGTTCGTCGCTCTGTAGGGTAAGTTATTATGAGTATGTTATTTGGTATTATGACTAAAGACATCTGAAGCAGGATTGCTATGCCTACAAGCCTGCCTGGCCCGACGAAGTCCAGGCTTCAGAGTGGTGACTCTCTCTATTCTCTGACAGGCTGACTCTTGCGTTCGGCCGTCACTTGTGACTTGCAACTGATTTTACGTCGTTATACATAGTCATGCAGTTCAGTGTCTTGATTAGAAGTTATCTAGTTGTGCACATAAATTAGATAGATATAACTGGTGCTGAAGGCTGCATCTTGTTTGTTGTAGTATTATTTATAGCATTCGTCTGATTATGGCCCAACCTGGTCGACCAATCAAGTGCGTCGTTGTTGGTGATGGTACGGTCGGCAAAACGTGCATGCTTATTTCATATACTACCGACAGTTTTCCTGGCGAATACGTTCCAACAGTGTAAGTAAATTGTCGACATTGCCTAACAAGTGTTAGGCATATAATTATCGTTTGTTGAGTAGAATATTAAAATACTAGTTATGGCATAAGCAGATCATCATTTAGCCAATTTGTTGATATGTTTAATGCTAAGGATGAAAGTTCTTGTGCCAAATACAGTCGATTTCTGGCCAATGGCATTCATATAAGAGCTCCAGCACGATCTAAGATTTACAAATGATGTAAACTAGCATTGTTGTCTACTGAGTATCCACTTAACCATAATTTAGACATATGAAAAAGGAGGAGAACATTACTGTATGGAAACGGTTTGAATGAAAACTGTCTATGGTTTAAGTAATTGCAACATACCCAGTCAATAAACCAAAAAATATTTTTGACATATTTTAATGTGTTACTATTTTTAACCATAGAACACGTTTGTTCTGTTGTATATTCATTGTATGCAAATGTGCACATTTTATGATAATTCAGACATGGGTGTGACTGACGTTTACATGAAGTAAACTGTAACAGATAGTCTCATGTTCTGTTGTTGTTAGGGTTGTTAAATGAAGTTCGGATTTGCGAACTTCGAATTTCAAGTTTGAATTCGTTTTTCAGCCCTTTGATATTCGAATCCAAGCATCACTAATTAGACGCAGACGGTTTTGCCTTGAAAGTGGAGCGCTGTTACTTCAGCAGTGTGACGATTTCTTTGTTCTCTGCCGGTCACGGCAAGCGTGGCGTGCATGCTGTGACCTTCATCTCGCCCCACAGTGCAGACATCAAACACAAATTGCTTAAGCTTCTCCACAAATATATAAACGAAGTTCAAATTTAATCCAAATTTTAGAGGTCGAAGTTTGAATTTGGAAAAAAAACGAATTTAACATCCCTAGTTGTTGTGTTCTTGTACTTTATCTGTTGATCATATACGATTTCTCTGAGTGATCCCAGTCAAGCTAGCATCTCTCGGGGTGGGAGGCTTCTGCTGGTTTGTTCAGGCATGAAGTTAATGGGATCTTCATCATCAGAGTCATGTTTATGTTTGTCATAGTTTCATGAGCCTGGCTGTACCCACTGTGCAGTGGCATCATGTCAAGTGGAGCAATGAGGGGGTGGGGAGTGGGGCAGGGAAGGAGGGAAGCAGTTGCCAGCCTAAATTTTTGGATGTCAGAAAACTGTTAGAAATTTTTCTCCTTGTCAGAAAATTGTCATCCACAACTACAAAATTTGGTGCTGAAACCCCCTCATTTTGATCGAAATCTGGACGTAAAATTGAAATTTTGAGCACCCATAATCTAAGGTCTGAAATTTACAACACAGTCTGTTGGAATTTTGTTGGAAATTTGCAGCGTCTGTCGGAAAATTGCAACATTTTGCCTCACCTATTTTTCTATCCCACGCCATTGCTGTGTTTAGTTGGACATGCTATAGAGCAGTTTTTGTGTTCTGTTGGTTGGCTTGTCAGGTTTGACAACTACACCAGTAGTGTGATGGTTGATGGCATATCGGTCAACCTTGGTCTGTGGGACACTGCTGGACAAGAAGATTATGACAGACTACGACCACTTTCTTATCCACAGGTAATGTTGCGTCATCGATATCATCCAGTCAGTGTCATATAACAAGTCATACTGATGACCAATGACCATCTTTCGCTTGCTATTTTATCATTGCGTGTTAGTTTTTGCATGCAGTACTGCATGGGGTGACATCATGCATGCAAGAACACCGTGTATAATGTAACTATTCACAATATTTACCTCCGCCAAGGAGGTTATGTTTTTGCCAGTTTTTGTTTGTCTGTTTGTTTGTCTGTTTGTCGCACAGATAACTCAAAAAGTTATGGACGGATCTTACTGAAATTTTGAGGGCATGTTGGGCATGGCATAAACTACCAGTGATTAAATTTTGGGGGTGATCCGGCAGGAATCCTGGATTCTGGATCACTTTGAAATTTTCATTGCCATTGCATTAAAGTGGGCATAACGGAACCGCTGGCAAAGCAAAGATGGTGACACCACCTGGTGAATAGCTTTGCCTTGGCGAAGGTACCTGCACTCTCAGTGATCCCAGCCGTCCTATAAATCCTATATTTTTGAAAACAGTCCTATAGTGACTCTCCGAGTGCTTTCTCTAGTGCAACAATCACTATTTTTTTTCTGAACGTTCTTTAATGGCTGTTTTTAAGTGGGCATATTTTGAGTTAGGCCAGATTTTGAGTCAGCTGAGTTGCATTTATAGCTTTGCTGATGTCTGTTGTATGTCTAGCCGTTGCCATGTGTTGTTAATTGCAGACTGACATATTTCTCATCTGCTTCAGCGTGGTGAGTCCTTCATCGTTTGAAAACGTCAGCACTAAATGGTTTCCCGAGATCAAACACCACTGCCCTGATGCTGTCGTCATTCTTGTTGGTAAGCACACCTATCTCTTATTCTCTCTGTGTTCTTAGGAGCCTGTGTGTGGGTCCCAAGAGCCTTAGGATAGGTCGGATTCATTTCTGGCCAGATGACATAAAAATATCTAAACCATGTATTCAGTTTTGTTTTGTTAGTTATCTGATTTTTTGTTAGTACTATGCTTGTGTTCATAGGTGGTTAATTACCGGATCTGTTATTTAGTTTTTTCATTGTTTGTTTGATTTTTTGCTGTTTATTTCTGCTGTCAGTACCTCTGTTGCACTAGATTTTGCACTTTATTAATCTGTGTATTTTATTATTATCATTATCGTTAGTTTCAGTCACTGATGTAATATCGGGTATGATGTCTGTATATGTGCAGGAACAAAGATAGATCTACGTGAAGACAAGGAGGTAATTGGTCAGCTATCGAATGCAGGTCTTGCGCCAGTAAAACGAGAACAGGGGCTCAAAATGGCATCCAAAATCAGGGCCGTAAAATACTTGGAGTGTTCGGCTTTGACACAGAGAGGCCTAAAACAGGTGAGTGTGTATTCTTTGGTGTATACGCATGAATGCGTATCCACATATATACTGTAGCTACATTTAGTTCTTGTGCCTCCACCATAGGTTTTTGGGCCAGAAGGTTACAACATAACCAAATGTGCTAAAATACTACTTTGGTGGGTTTTTGTCCACATAATTTCCAGTGCGTTTAGATGGATTTTCTCTGATTATTTACACAATCTCCAGTTTATGTAAACTGATTATTTTTCGTACTTTTCCTTAGTTAATTGTGTATTTTTAGTGAAGATGAACTGGTTACGTTTTTGAGTGAAAATCACTAGTAGTTATGGAATGTACTGTGGTCTGTGTAAGTCTGCTATATTTTGTGTGCATGCCGTGAAACAAGTTTGACAGACCATGATAAATCTTCATGCTAGTGGATCAAATGTTTTTGTTTTATCATTTTCGATTTTTGATCAAATTCTGTATAGTGCATTTTGGGTTAAATTTTCTGATGTTTTTTAACTGGTTTGACACGTTTTGTTGAGGACTGAGTTCTGGAGTCAGTCCCATTGTCAGAATTAACTTTTTCGTCCTGTATTTAAACTAAAAGTTGCCATTGTGTCGTAGGTTTTCGATGAAGCTGTCAGGGCAGTTCTCTCTCCTCAGGCAACTGCGAGGCCAATACGAAAATGTTCCGTTCTGTGACGTTTGTTTAATAACAACTCTATGGTGCATTGATGCAACTCGCTGGTCGGTCATGCGAGCTGTGACCGTGTTGCATATTTATTCTGCGTTTGTGTCATTGCCTCATTAGGTGGTTAGCGTAATCAAATCTATTTCTGTATTATGAAGCCAAGAAATGTGTGTTCACGTATATGTCTATTTGTCTGTACTTTGAGAATGAAAGTAGCATCAGCCAGGTTTTTAGCAAGCCAGAAAGTCTGATAATGGGTTGTCCCAGTGGGCTTTCAGGGTTCCTACAGGTCAGGGAAAACTGAAAAAAGTCGTGGAATTTGTGTGGTCAAGGAAGTCAGAGAATATAATTTTGGATTATGCAGACTGCAGATATCTGCAATTTTTTTGCATCTCTAAATACTAAAAAGCAGGCAAATCTATGGAGTTTATTAAACGTGCAAAAAAGCTAGAAATGACCGCTTCAGGGGGCTTTGCCACTGCTGATCCCTCGACCAGAACCTCTGTTGTTTGCGTATTGCTTCATTAATATGGTTTCATTACCTTATGATATAGCATACCATTTGTGACATTTGTGCGATAGGGTTATTGTTTTGATAAGGTCAGGGAAATTGTCATTCCATGACTGGAAAAGTCAGTGAATTTTGCTACAGAAGACCTGTAGGAACCCTGGGCTTTGTATGTATGTAGTGTATGTGTGTTTATGCTTGTATGGATAACAAAAAAAATAAAATGAATTTCTGTGAACAGCTCGACAGAGTTATGGTTCTCGTACATACAGTTTGCTGCTTGCATAGTGTTCGTTCCATTTTCTGAACGAATTTCTAGCTTCAAGTGAGAGAGGATGCCAGTTTAGGTAATTTGGAACCACGCTGCATTAAATGCATCACCAATCACATGTGTATTTTTGTTGGACGTGTGCACAAGCTGAGCTTAGAAATTGACCAAGTCAAAGAGGGGTGCGCTGGGCAAAAAAATTAATTGCTTCAAGGTAATCAACATTTTTGGATACTTCCTTCGCCCAAAAGTGCAGTTTTATTTTGTGAAGTGGTTATGTGATCATTCTTATATGATATTAGTTCATTACACAAACAGCTGTGGATTTTGTTCATTTTTACGCACAAAAGCAGATACTGCTTTCAGCGCATCTTAGCCATCGCAATTCTGTCTGTCTATCTGTTTGTCTGTCACACAGATGGATCAGTCAAAGATGGTCTAAGCTAGGATTACCATATATTCACCGTCGGCTGCCTAGTAGACTCTAGTTTCAGGAACTGTAAAGCTTTTCCATAAATTCGAAGGGGGTCACCCTGAACAAAGGTGCTATATGAGAGGGGGGTGGGGAAAATTGGCGATTTTTGGCCAATAAGTCGCTGTATCTCAGTAACGGTGCAAGATAGGGCCTAGGTTACTATTAATCACTAATAGGAAGTCGTACACTACACTGGCTCTCGATTGGCGTTGAATTCAATGACCTTGAATGACCTTGAACACCATAATAAGGGGTTTTATGGATTTTTTTGGCGATTCGGGCTGCGACACAAGTCTATATCATTCACATGGTGGTGCCACGAAACTATTGTTATGCAATCCAGATAGAGAATTTGGTATTTGTATATTAACTTAGCGTGAACACCCCAGTTTTCAGTCGCACGTCTCGTGAGCATTAGCTGAAATTTCTTGTTGAGCATTATCATTTGACGTGTCAGCCAAGCTGAGTTGGCCCTGAAATAGATTCACGCAAAAAAGATGGTAGAAAGACTTCATAAGTCAGACTGGGCAGTATTTTGTAGGTTTGTGCACAGGTCTGATTTCTGTTAATGAATGAGGAATGTTTGTGTACGTGCATGTAAATAAATTTGTTTTTTTGAGTGTGTTCAGTACTGTTTACTCGCCTATGGAGTGATAGTTGTTTGTTAGACCGTTTATTGTGATTGGTTGCGACGTCCCAGCCGTACATATAATGTACTCTCCTGCTTGCTATGTCTGCTGCCGCAAATACTTTCTGTGTGACTGACTGTTCTATTTCTGCATTTCAGTTTCTTGTTTTTTCTTTGTGTATCCTTTATCTTTGCTCTAATGCTCTTGCATGCATTACTATGGCCATTAAGTTGGTATTGAAAGTTTGGTGGAGGTCTGAGATTCTGATTGCTTTTAGTGATGTATTTACCTGTGCAAAGGCTTGGCCATTCTGCTGCAGAGTAATCCAACAGTCTGGTCATTGTGAGTCATGCACAACCACTGTGCTGCTGCTTACATCAACAGTCAGCCAGTATTTGGGCAGAAACACATTTTGCCTTCAATGCTTATGGTGGAATTAAATCTGCTAACATATCTCTTATTTATGGTTTGTTTATGTATGACATTCTTTGCAAGATTTTTTTCAAATTTTGCATTGTTGTGTGAACAGTGGCACTTTGCATCATTTGTTAGATCCACTCTGTTGGACAAATAATTACTGGCCAACTGTGGGTGTTGTCTGGAAACGTAGCATTGTGTTATGAGTTAATGTGGTGTACCAGTTGCAATGAAATTACATTAATTAAAGTTAAACCCTTTGCATGTGGATGGAAGCAGACCTGTGCTGACCATAGTCATAGAGGCATGTCTATGGTTTGTGCTATTGCTATATGTAACAAGTCTAGTTGCATGACACATTTTTGTTCACCAACTCTTTTTTTTATGCCTCCAGCACTGTTAGGTGATGCTGCCATGCTGAATGTCAGCGAAGATTAGTATGAGCTGGTGGCAAAATTATTAGATTTGTTTGCTATGTGCAGTGCTTCTTAAACTGTTCTATTAGTTACTTACTTCCCAGTGGCTGAATATTTGTTGAGCACTAGACTAGCAAGCCTGTATAATATGTTTGCTACTGTTTGGTAGTGGTTGCATAGTAGAGAACGTATGTATGTAGTTGAGCTATCTGTCAAGAGACCTGTTGTCTTTGGTCTAGTCATCATTCCTATGTATACAACCCATGTACAGCTTTCTGTTTCTTGTTAATATCTGTCCTCAGTGTCCCGTCGGTGTTGCTGTTCAGTCAGCCTATTGTGGCAGTTTGTCATGATGCAGTTGACAACCCAATCTGCAAACACAGCCAGTCCCGCAAGGCAGCTGATGCTTCGTAGTTCTGCAATGGATTTCCCAACTTTTTTGTATGAGGGGTGTTCAAAAAGTTTTGTGAATTGGTGGTCCAAAAATGAATGCCAGTAATGTGAAGTGTGATAAACTTGTTATGCACGAAAACAGCTACTGATTTCAGCACGTTTTAGCTATCGCAATTCTGTCTGTCCGTCTGTCTGTCTGTCACACGGGTGGATCAGTCAAAAATGGTACAAGCTAGGATCACCAAATCTTCACCATCGGCTGCCTGGAAGACTCTAGTTTCAGGAACCGTAAAGCTTTTCCGTAAATTCGAAGGTGTTCACCCCGAACGAGGGCGCTAGATGAGAGGGGGTGGGGAAAATTTGCAATTTTTAGCCAACAAGTCGCTGTATTTCAATAATGGTGCGAGATAGGGCCTAGGTTACTATTAATCACTAATAGGAAGTCATACACTTGCTCTCCATTGCCACCAAATTCAATGACCTTGAACGCTAAAACAGCGACTTTATGGATTTTTTTGGAGATTTCTGGCTGTGAGACACATTTCAAGAGTGAATTGCACCAAAACCAATTGAGATAGACACGAAAAGCTGAGAATGAAATTTTTAGCATTGTATGTAGATTTCAATGGTCCAAGTCTCGATTTTCTAGGTTCAAGGAAACCTGCACATGAGGGCATCAATGAGCGGTACCCTCATAAAAGTCGTTATTTTACCGTTGTTGGCCAGTCTTTCGTGAAAACGGTTGTAGATAGGCATGGGCAAGCTGCATATCACATCAAGCACTAGTGATGAGCTTTTCAGTCTTATCAACATTGGTGACTTTGAAAGACCCTGAACTTCCAAAATAAGCAGTTTTTATTGATTTTTTGCGATCTTTGGCTGCAGTGCACACTCCAAGCATGAACTGCAATGAAATGGCTGGAGATAGTCTGACAGATTGCGAACAGGCTTTCGCGCATCTCGTAAGCATTAGCTCAAGTTTCTTGTTTAGCATAGTCATCACAAAGTTCAGTACATTTCCGGCACTCATCTGTGTGCCTTTAAAAAATTCTTCTGCGCATGCTCTGATCCAGTCTTCCACTATAGCCTCGAGTGATTCATCATTGTTCAAATAGCAGGCACCACAAATCTATCGTGTGCTTGTCGAATCTCCTCCAGGGGACTCTGTTGCATGTAATCTTTACAATAAATACACGATACCACCTGTCAGTATAGTCTTAGGCGACTAAGGTCAACAGTCTGTTGTTTGATACGTTGGAATTAGTCCTGTTAATGTGTGCTAGTTGCTTTGTAATTGTTTCAGATATACGCACTTTGTTCATTTAATGCATTCTTTGTCGTTCTAAATGTCTGCGTATTTTATAAATCACGTTACGGTTGGTTTGTTGTCTTGTGTTGTCTGTGTTGTAACATAGATGCTATCTTTGTATATCGAGATTGTTTTTCTAGTATCAAACGACCATACACATGTTAAGGCATCAAAATGTTTAACATATTAATGGTCATTGATTGCTCAGTGTTAATGTAATGCCAGTGACAGGCACAGTGTTGCATTTTCTAAAAATGTCCGTATTATGTAATTGTGGTTTTGAACAGGGCTGAGCCTGGTTAATAATACTGAATCTATTTTCTGATAATTCCTTTTTTCATATTGTGTTACATGTTTCTTATGCCTACTATGTATTATTTTGTTTCATCTGTTTTGGGTTTATAAAATGTGTGCATCTTCAATTTATTTGCAAGGTACATGAGGTCATAATGTGCATGCATCTTTTTACTGTACTAGTGATCTTGAACTTTATTATGGCAACCTTTATTATGTTTGCTTGTGATCATACTATTTATGTTGTATTTATTCAATGTACAGGGTGGTCCCAAAAGCAAACAGTCAGGCTAGTCATGTGGCTTGTTAAAGCTGCTATTTGGCTTAAGTTGAAAACTTTAAGGGTGAGCAGCCCTTTTAATGGTGGATGCCAAATTTTGATATGAACGAATCTGAATGCCAAACAGCCTCGGGGACAGTCTTGTTATAGGATCCTTGCTGTATATTATAACATTGTGTATATTTCAAGCTTTGCTCAGAATGCCAGTATTTTGAGTGGTTTTAGCGTGAATGTTACGTTGGTTTCTGCACAGCTTCACACAAAGCAAAGATGTCGGCCCTGTTCTGACATAATATGCGGCCGTCCACCAAGCCGTTTGCTTGACTACCCTAATCCTTGAGCTTTTGAACTTGAAATTTGCACACCAATTACTCCTGTGCTGAGCAACGTTCACAACAACAAAACAATTACAAAGGTTGTATTTTGAGGAATTTTTCGTAACTTACGAAGAACGTTCACAACAGTTTTGACTACTCTACTCCTTTCTCCTTTAGAATTAAAATCCACAGGATATGGAAAGCACTGACGGGCAACACCTGTAACGTTGCTTGCTAGGTCGGCCACATAATAATGCTGCTAGTCATTTCTGTGCTAAATTCTGTAAGGTAAAGTGATGTTCTGTTGCACTGTAATTTTTGCTGCTAATTGTCAGCTAGCCAGCATAGTATCTGTCTGCGGCTTACAGTTTTGTATCAGTTCATGAAGAATAACATTGTCCAACAGATTGCCATCAAGCAGTCGTTGTCATCGATAGCTAAAGTCGCTATGATTACAAGTAGAAAAGTAGAACTAAACATTTTTAAAATATCGGATAAACATTCTGCCCACAGCTTGGAAATAGGAACTGGTTACGTACAAAAGCAAAAGCGTTACACATATGCACAAAGACAACTACTGATGAGGTATGAAGTTAGACTACAGTTATGGCGAGTGAAAATCCCAACTCTACTTGGATTCACTCTAATGTATTGAAGTGGATTGACTTTTTACTCAGCGAAATGAACTTCAGTTACACTACTGTAAGCCAGGCAGAAAGAAATTACCCAACTAAAGTTAAAAACATTCCCAGTAAACCTAGACACACCATTTATTATTTTCACAATATGCATGCTGGAATGAAATTAATGAATGACTGCAAAATATGTTTATTAACAAAAAATGTCAAAATGTACACAGACTGTTAGCAGTACAAAATAAGTAAGTTCTGTACAAGCGTGTTAGTGACACCAGCATAGCAGCTAAACATTGCAGTTTACAACTGTCCGTTGTTAATGAATTATACACCAGTCATCTTCATCGATAAAAACAAATTCACAGAAATCTGGACTCAACACCTTTTCAGATATGATAACAACACTTAGTACATCCTTGGCCACAACCAGCCAAGAACTTTATGACAAAATCAATCATGTATTCCACTCGGTTATAATCCAGTTTTTACACAATGTTGCAGATGAAAAAACGTGTTCTGTTAGCTGTGAAATAACCGATGGACTTCAATAGCAAAACATGTTTCATAATGGATAATTATGATCACAAAATGCCCATGCAAGACAGCCATGAAAAGATCACTGCATTAAGCGGCACTAAAACACTAGGGCCAGAGCATTATTACAATTACACATTAATCGCTACAAGTCAGCAACCCACCGTGACTGATGACCAAGTGTTAGTATAAGAATAAAAACTCTGACGTGGTTATATTAAGATCATTTATCTCGTACTGTTGTTCGAGGAAATCTCAGCACAAATACTGTAAAAGCAATGTATTGCAGTATCATGCATAACACAGTGACCAGAATGTTCAAATACTTCTACGTTCGTTGGAAAAACTAGCATTTTTACCACATCGACAAAGCTGGAATTAGAAACAATCTGACCATGCATACTAATTAACACAATTTAGCAGCAAATATCCAGGTAAAAGTATGGCACTATATTTTCCTCTAGTAATGCAGCAGTTGTTTAATTTGAATAATTTTGTCACAAATATACCAAAGATACCCTTCTCACTGTTCTTGCTGCAGCTGACCAAGATTGTATGTAAACAACAGCATAGGAAATAAAGAGCATATTTGTCATAGTTGCTATCACGTAAAGCCAAAATTTCTGACTAGGCCTTTCTTTGGTGGTGGCTTCAGTATGGCCATACCACGGCCTCAGTATGCGACTTCACTCGATGACAATCTGCAAATTTTCTCCAGGAACGTTAAACCATTTATATCTATGTACAATACGTAGGCTTCCAATGCTTAATGATGTTGGGTTGGGCCTTGAGAAGGACTCTGACTTTGGATTAAAATTCCGCTTCTGGCAACGTCACGTGGTCCGAACGCAGTCAAATTAGTCTACACATGCACAACTGTGATCTTACTAAAAAATGCAACATCTACAATTCCAGGAAAAAGCTCACGTAATAAAGTCCATTATAGAAGTAATAACTCATAATTATTCATCATTATGACAACTGGGATATGTGTGTGATATTATAGAGAAAATGGAGTGCCATAAACTTTACCAAGATGCGATGTTTACATTTCAGAATCTTCCCTAGCAGCACCTACGCACTAATGCTGAAACATTCGTTAACACACGAAATAAAACCATCGATCGACAATGACAACGACAGAGATTGCATCATATCTGCAGAATAAACGAAACAAAAACAAACAGTGTAGAGAGGTGTTGACACTGAGCTGACGGCTAAACAGACAGGCGTCTACGTCTGGGCTGTCGTGTAGTCGTCAAACAGGCGCTGAGGCAGTTTGACTCGGCAGGCGACGACGCCCGTCATTGGCTCTGGCAGTTTGGTCTTCATTAGTTCCCACGTGTCAGACTCCAGGTCAAAACCTTGCACCGTGTCCTGCACGCCACATCACATCATCATCATCATTACACTGCACAGCTCTGGTTCTTGACACATTTAACACTATACAGCACCATGCAAGTAATAAAATGAAAAAAAATTAAGAGAAACAGTTAGAGATCATTAAAGATAAGCCTAAAATAAGTTTACATACTGTGATAGATAGGAATATTCTTTAAAAAGGCAATGATTCAGTCATGGTTTCAAATGAACAGAGGGTGTGAGGTGTTGCATTGTAAAAGCATATGACTACCGGCACAAGAGATGGGTTGTGAGTAACCTGAAAGCTGTGAGCATCCCAGCTGTATCCGCCAAGAATGTAGATACGCCCATCGCACTGGACAGCAGGAGCTTCACTCTGACCATGCAGTGATGGAGTCAGTGTGGTCCACGAATCACAGCCGATGTCATACATCTCGGTCGTCATCACATCACGACGGTCTCCGGCATTTGTGTTACCAGCTGCGACAAATAGATGGTCACCGTGCGCCACCATCACATGATAGCCTCGACTCTACGGCAACACCAGGATACTACTACTACTACTAACACTACTACTACTACAACAATGAAGACTGTACAGACATTAAAAACTCTTGTTTTTCACGACATTCTAAAACTTGCAAAGGTTAATGTCTGGCAGGGTTTTTCAGGACTTGAAAAACACGTTTTCAACAACTTTCCAGAGTATACTATGTTAAATATACCTGCACAAAGTAAAAAAGTGCACAGTTTTCAATGTACCTGCATTATGGTATGAGAAACAAGCACAGGGTCCAGGGGCAGTGCAGTGAGTGCACCCCTGAAGCAAAAGCCTTTTACTTTTAACAAACAGATGTCAAAATGTACGTACACAACTACCACTACAACAACTACAACAGACTATGACTACTACTACTACCATCACCAATACCTCCACCACCACTACTATTCATCATCATCATCGACAACCGTGGGCTCAATGCCCGTTGGTGTCTGACGCCATTCTTACTATCGCTGCCCACCGCTGCCTATCTAGGGCAGCGTGGCTTGACTCCTGCAGGGTTGTCCCACACCACTGCTCAATGTCATCTGACCATTCTCGGTGAGGCCGTCCTCTTTTGTTTGAACCATCCATCATTCCGAACACCAGGGTCTTTATCTTTCTGCTGTCGTTCA
>Ga0209367_1002368_pt1 | contig 24823 bp, 13 predicted proteins | sample WorMetLIZISLAND2_FD_187412 | JGI IMG/M metagenome (GOLD analysis project Ga0209367, IMG submission 187412) | Marine gutless worms symbiont microbial communities from Max Planck institute for Marine Microbiology, Germany - Olavius geniculatus... ... | reverse complement strand
ATTTTCAGCCAATATCTCGCTGTATCTCAGTAACGGTGCGAGATAAGGCCTAGGTTACTATTAATCACTAATAGCAAATCGTATACTGGCTTTCAATTGGCGCCGAATTCAATGACCTTGGATGACCTTGAACGCCAAAATAGGGGGTTTTATGGATTTTTTGGCCATTTTCGCCTGTGAGAGTATCATTCACAAGGTGGTGCCACGCCGGTGACGCCACACGCGCCTATGGCCAATGTGTATTATGATCCCGATGGGCCGAGTCCAAATGATATGCGATTTTCGAAACTATAACTACTGAACTGGAAATGCTATAGGCTTTTGTGCGTCTCGTGAGCTTTGCTCAAATTTCTTGTCTAAAATGCGCGAGAATAAGACTGTTTTTTACGCTCACAGCTGTTTGTTATGACAAAGAAAGGATGTCAGACAAAGATAAATATCAATAGCTTAAAAATCATAATGAATACTGCATTGTACAAAAGTATACCATTATATATATAAGTGGATATGTACCAGGTGGTCCAAAAGATCACAACGTAACTTCAGAATTTTATCGACTGATATGCAAAATCCTTTCACCGGCATACTCACTTCCGGGCGGACTAATAAAACTGTCCAAACCCGAACACAACAATGTGAAAAGGTTGGAGAAAAGCAAAACACTAGAACCATCACATATGTTCAAGACCTGACAAAAAATATGCACAGTGAGCCAGTCACTCTCACTGACCAACTGACAGAACAAGTTTGGCAAAACATTGTAATCCTTACTAATATCACCATTTACCATGCTTCTACAAGTCATTTCTATCCTGTTAGCATGCTTGACATGAAAACTTTATTAAAGGGGACAGTGCTGCGATGTGTCCCGGAAATTTCACAAAATTGAAAATTCATAGTAATGGGGAGTGGTCACCCAGAGTAAGCATAGATCATCATACATGCAGATATAGCAGTAATACAAGACAATAATCCTTAACTAACATACATAAAACTGTAAGAACGTCGGACAAAACACTAACCCTTGATTAACAGTCATCTAGCAGTGTAAGAACAAACAACATAACATTAACCATCAACTAACACTCATGAGTGAATAAACAAGAAATCTGAGCTATTGCTCATGAGACGCGCAAGAGCCTATAGCAGTTCCTGTTCGCAGGTAATCTTGGTCTATCTCCATCCATTTTGTCACAATTCACTCTTGCAGCAAAAAATCACCAAAATCACTAAAACCCCTATTTTTAGGGCTCAAGGTCATTCAAGGTAATCGATGTTGACATTTGTAAGAAGTCGCCAGTGCTTGTTATCATAAGCAGCATGTCTGTGCCTATCTGCAACTATTTTCATGCTAGACAAGACAACAGCGGATAAAAAAACCACATTTTAGAGGGGTACGACTCTTTTGACACCCGCAGGCGCAGGCCTCCTTAAACCTAGAGGGTCCGGACTTGGGTCCCATTTTTCCATGCACATTTGATGGCCGATCAAATTGATCTCCAATCAACTTTGGAACTTGATTGGAGATCATCTCAATGACCATTTTTCCATCGCCAATTAGCGACTAATCGTCCATCAAATCTCCCATCAAGTTGATGGCCGAATATTCGCCGATCAAGTCAGAGAACTGACAATTAAACAGGGCAACATGCAGTTCGTTGCTTATTCGCACCAGAAACATTGCTTCACTTTGCCGGTCAGATCGGCAATTCACGCATTAAAATAAAGTTTCAAGCATGGTGATCAATCATCACTGACCAATTTATACTGTGTATAGTGTTATCTGCAGAAATAAAATAGATGCACGCTCCCGTATTGATTTACAATAGAACGTATTTTTGACAGCAGACGATATGGACGCTATTGTTGATATCATTGCTATGACGACGTTCATTGGGAACGGCGTCCACTCACAGTGCATCTGGGTAATTTAGCACAACACTGCAAATCGAGGTCAGCTGTCAGCTAATCAGATTGGCATAAAGTGTGCTCAATTGATGGAAAATCAACAAATCGTCGATCATGTAATTGGAGATCAAAAAATGTATGGAAAAAGTTGATGGACGATCAATTCTGAACATCAAGTTGATCAGAGATCAATAAATCTGACATCAAATTTGACTGGATTGGCGATGGAAAAACCAGATGTTAGACTGATAAAATCTACATTCAAGCTGAAAATTTCATACGCAGGTTGTCTTGGTTTATCTGCAGCCAGTTCGGCGCAATTCACTGTTGAAATGTGTGTCGCAGCCCGAAATTGCAAAAAATTCACTCTAACCCACTATTTTGGGGGACCAAGGTCATTGATGTTGACATTCCTAAGAAGCACGTCGCCAGTGCTTATTATGATAAGCAGCATGTTTAAGCCTATTTGCAACCATTTTCACGTTAGACGATCCAATAGCAGTAGAATAATGCCTTTTCAAGGGGAGTGCCCCTCTTTTGCCCCCTCGTTCGTGGGGACCCCCTTCACCCAGTGATATGAAATTTTGTCACAAAATACTAGAGACCATAAGCTATCATATGGTGAAAACCCAATGTCTCTATCTCGCCTGGTTTTGGAACAGTACCAGGACGTGACAGACAAGACAGATGGACAGACAGAATTACTGTTGCTAATATATGGTATATGCTAGCTCTCGCGCGTAAAAACCATCGTACATGCACTCTAGATATAACAATAAAATGATAGGACAAAACAATAACTCTTAATTAAAACCCATATAAAAGTGTAAAAACAAACAACATAACATTAACCCTTAACAAGCAGTCCAGAGTGAAGACCATTGTCAGTCACTAACATGCAGCATCCATTAGCTGTCATTATTGCTCGGCAGTTCATGATCTGATACCTTGACATGACTTGGACTGGTGTTGGTGGCTGCTTCTACGGCTGAGTTCACAACCTCAATCCAAGCATCTCGATCAGCTGATGACTCTGCCTACAAAACATTTGTACATTTCCTCCGTCTTTCATGGTTCTTGCTCAAATGACACAATCAAAATTCAGGACTTTTCCATGACTTTTTTTCAGTCCCGATTTCATGATTAGTCCGATATGACAGCGCAGGTAACTTCAGTAAAAAGCATGGTATATGAAGTGTAACGTATTGATCACTCAAGCAAATGTTTACTAAAATAAGCTAGTGACCTATGACAGTGATTCTAATTAGAGCTGTCAAATTAATGCGTTAACAACCAGTGGCTGGATTGGCACACATGTACATGTGTAAATTTACCAAATTCTGGGAAGCAAGAGTTCCAATATTCTGTAAAACTGCGGTCATTTGATGACCGAATGAATTCAAGTAATTAAACTGTTGTTGTTGTTTCATCGCTACAGTAAACAATAATAAAATTTGGACAACAGGGTGCGATTTGCTCCTTCATTTTCCAGGTATTGCAATTTCCAGTCCTAGTTTTTTCGCGGTCCGTTATTTTCAAGCCCTGCAAATTTAGAGCCCCAGCAATATTAATGATGCATTATTAACGCATTAATGCATGCGTTAAAAAATTAACACTTTGTCAGCTCTAATTCTAATGTAATGTAAGGGAAATTACATTTTACAAAACAAATGCTTCAATTACTTGCTTTTTTCAGGAAAAGACTAGTCGAACTCAGGACTTTTATCAATTTCAAAACTTTTTGAGACCTGAATTTTGAAAATTAAAAATTCAAACTTCTCAGGAACTGTGAAAGCCCTGGTTTTTTGAATAGACTCATAGGTCAAAATGGTAACTTTAAGTTATAGATTTCTCAAAATACAATCAAAATACTTGCTATCTGCCACAGTGATACCTGGCAGAGTCATTCCATTCCGAGGAAGGAAACAGTGGCTGCTGAAATGTTAACCAATGAACTGGTGCATCATCCCATTCCAGTTTTAAACTTAAAACTGCTAAATGGTCCTACTTCTGAAAAAAATATATTTTAAAAACGTCAAAAATAGCGTGACTGTTCCAAAGAGCAAAAATCAAGGTTATCATTATCGTTATTTTTTAGATGCTGACACGGTACGTGCATATTTGTCAAAGTCTACCCCAACAAATGCACAATCCAAAAATGAGTAAATTAAAACAATGAATGGATTGAACCTGAAGGTAGAAGACTCGCAGTGGTGTCACGATCTCAAACAGGTTTTGCTTGTGCGGATGTATCCTGAATGCAAAACAGTTACACTACAGTGAACACACTAGTGTGGCCAAAAATGTGAATTAAGGGGAAGGGCCAGCCTCCCTTCCCATCCTTTCCTCCTTCCTTCTCTCTTCCCATCCCCTTAGAAGTGCAATTATGATCTGGCGTTGAGATCTGGCAACAATAAATTTAACTATTTCCCAAAGTTCCTAATATCTATTTTCAGCAACATCTGGGCCCCTTGTCTATGTCACTGAGTTCTTGGCTCGCACTTACAGAATTAAAATCCGAAGCACAAATAAACAGAATCCAGATTCCAGTGCACAAATTGGCTGACCGCTTACACCAATCAATCAATCTGGAATGCTTAACATGGCTAAAGTAATACTAACTACTGCTAGATCCACCAGAGACAGGTTAGATGTAGTCCAAGTGGATAACGACTCGGTAGATGCCACATCATCTGGCGGGTAGTTCATCAACATTTCTATTCTCTAAATGCAACTCGTTGGAAAGTCATATACAGACCTTATCAACCGAACCACTATTGAACTGTAATTGTGTCTAGCTGCTTAACTGCTCCATTTTGTAAAAAGTCAAATTGTTTAACCATGAAGCAGCTTTGCTACTAAAGCTGTTATGACCGACCGACTGACTGAGAGTTGTGTAGAGTGTACAGAACTCAGACGCCAAATGCCACTTCTGCTGCATAACTGATACAGTCCAAGCACTAACAGGTTGACACAGAAAACAAAACTTTGCTTTTTGCTTTATTTCTTGTATATTTTGTTAGTGTAGCCACAGCAGAGTTCTAGCTGTGAAGTGCTGCAAAATACACTGAGTACAATAGCAACAGAGTCTGAGAAGTACTACTCACCCAACAGAAATTCGAGCCTCTTTTATATCCTTCAGGTGTATTGAACGAATTGGAGATCGATTCTGAAATGCAACAGACACAATCGCATTACGATATATACAACCGTATATACATGTTGGTGTGGCTCGGTAGTCTAACGGTAACGTGTCAGACTTGTAATGCTGAAGTAACTCAGAGGCGCAGGTTCGACTCCGCACCAGAACACTGCCGGGTAACAAACTTAGGCAAGTTGTTCACACACAATGTGCCTCTGTCACCAAGCAGTACTATTTGGTACTGGCTTCACTGCTGGGACGTAAACAGGCACACCGCGCAATACACTGGCCCCATATCCGTGGTCTCGCAGTGTAAAAACTGGTGTCTGGCTGAGGGCCTTAGGAAACGGAGATCAGTACCGCCCTATAGGCCGTAAGGCTCGGGAAGAACTTTACGTTTTTTATATACATGTTACTAATTAGCAACTGGCACTGAAACATAAAAAACAACAGTTAATTCAATAATAATAATATAATTAAGAGACTAATGGTAACGTGCCAAACATGTAATCCTGAGGTCTGTCAGGTCGCAGGTTCGACTCCGCGCCATGACACTGCCAGGTAACAACCACCCAGCGGCATAAAATTTTGTCACGAAATACTAGAGATGCTAAGCCATCATACGGTGAAAACCCAAATTCTCTATCTCACCTGAGCTTAAATCAATGCTGGGTCATGACAGGCGGACAGACAGACGAACAGAACTGCCATAGCTAATACACGCTATCACTAGCTATACTAGCTCTCGCGCGTAAAAATTGGCGTTTGTTCTCCAGAGCAGAAGTAACCAGTATGCCAATTTTCAGTTCCAAAGGTGAGGGTTACAGCTGTACAGCGCTAGATGAAAGGTCAAAATATTTTTCCAGTTAGTAAAACATGAGCTACCTGATGACTAGCGTAGTAGGACAGTGCAAATTTGTTGAGCACAAAGTAGCGCCGCTTCCAGTTTTTCCGCTGCAGCAAAACAGACACATTCCAACTAAACTACATTGCTGTCACAAACTGCAACGACTGTATCAACATCAACAATGTTAAAGGCCAAGTCAAACCAATAAACAATATTGGCTAAATATGTGTAGAATGTAACACTAATTAATAATACGCTGATCAGTTGAAATGAAAACATCACTTTGAAGTAATTTTCAGAGAAATATGTTGTGCCAGCCGAACCCACCTAAACGTGCCACAGTAACTGACGACGTCACACACAAACTGACATTTGCATTGAAAACATAGTAAACCCATCAGGTTTACTCAGAATAATGTTGGATTTATTGTACAAATAATGATGCAAAGATGACATCAGAAATTATGTCATTGTTCATTTGTTCACTACTAGAGGTGTGCTGTTTGTAAAATTAACAAAGTGCTGGAATATTGTGGTTTTTAGTGGGTTAACAACTGATGAAAAATTTGACCTTTTTGAGGCTATTTGGCCATAAATTAAACTGCATTTGACATCAAGGCAATAAAGCTAGTTAGCAACCCTCCTGCAGATGACGTCACAGTTCCGAACATGTCCAAAGCTGTGAAAAGAAAAAAAGTGAGTACTTTAAACCTGATTTTTAGGGTATTAAGATGTACTAACAGCCAGAAGATTGAAGAATATTGACAAATTAGCATTTGATTAAACCAATTAATGCTTTATAACCATTACATAAACCAGTGCGACTTCGCCTTCAATGTTGGCAAAATGAACTTTATTTCTATTTTTATATAGTCACATACGAGCACAGCATTTTGCTCCAAATCTCATAGATATCATCAGACGACTTACACAACTTGTATATACCTAGCCATCAGGTTTAACAAAGTCCTTTACAATGTAAAACAAGTAAACACACCTAATTCTTGCCATAACTGCTGAAGCACATTCTCCAACTTATTTTAACATGATTCCTATACAGCAAAAACTTTTTATTCCTTACCTTTTCTAGCAGTTCCAGTAACTAATTTTTTATTATAAACATTATTATCAAGTTTCTACAAATAAACTAACTAACTAAGAATAGCAACGTATCAGCCAATGAGGCCATAAAATCAATTTTGATCATTAAACTAAATGCAAAAATCAGCATAAGATTTTTTATCAACAAATTTGGCCATAGATAACTATCACATAGCTCTAAAAATGAGATGCTCAGTGCAAATAAATATGACATACATGCCACATAAATTTTGTGATACACACTGTGCATCATTTACTACAAAATGGCAAAAAAAGATATCTTATGTAACAAGAAAGCCTAGCTAACGCAAAGGGAAACGCGTGACAGTGGTGCATGTTTGAAGGCCCACTGCAAACAAATCTAAGCTCATCGATCCCAGCAACTGATATTGGGTATGATGTATTTATGTACGCCAGATGGTGCCACTATCTCGTGTGGATGCTGCCGCTTGAGTGGCCAATTGCAAGTATTTTGAAGAAGGTATTCAAGTTTAATGCCCCCATATGGAAAATTCCTTGAACGCAGGGATGCAAAATTTGAATAAGTGAAAACTACGTTTAATGCTGAAAGCTTCATATGCAGGCTGTCTCTTGAAATGTGCGTCGCAGCCCAAAATCACCAAAAAATCCATAAAAACCCCATTTTCATGTTCAAGATCATCCAAAATCATTTCTCTCAGTGACAATCGTCAAAAGCCCGCATATGACTTCCTATTAGTGATTAATAGTAACCTAAGCAATAACTCGCACCGTTTCTGAGATATAGTGACTAATTGGCTAAAAATCGCAAATTTTTTCTACCCCCTCTCATTTACGGCATTGATTGGGGTGACCCCTTTCGAATTTATGGAAAAACTTTACGAATCCTGAAACTAGAGTTTTCCACTCAGCCGACGGTGAAAATTTGGTGATCATAGCTTGCACCGTTTTTGACTGATCCACCCGTTTGATGGACAGACAGACAGATGGGCGGACAGACAGAATTGTGATGGCTAAGACATGCTACAGCAGTAGCTGCTGTCACACGTAAAAAATGACAAAACTGCACTAATCAAATCCATACATACCACAGCTCCTTGTTTCACGCAGTAACCAGACATGACACAGTCTGTGCTCCTCTGATGACAACTGCGAGATTTTGAACCAGCAGAATGTGGGGCTTCCTGTAGTCAGCAAAATAACAAGCATATATTGAATAATATTTTACAATACAGTATTATGCACTGTCAACTGTTTGACTACTTCGTTCTATTTACCTGTAGTTTTTGTACAATATTATAATAATCATTTTATAGCTCACATGAAACTGACGGCTTACATTCCGTCTGACGAAACTGATGGAATGTAGACTATGGTAATGCAAAGTACAATGCCGGAATAATGCATAATGTGCAATAGTATAAAAACTGAGACAAAGTTCGTACCATAACTACGTAATTTTGCACTAAAAGTATGCACAGGGACAAAGAATAAACTCATGCCTGCCTGTCACCATAAACACTGTACTCATCCCCATCCCATCACTACAGCCCAAGTACCCATTTCGACCCCATCCCCATCACTCCTGTCCCTATCCCCACAACATATGTCCCCAACCCAACCCTATTACCAGAGTTTCACATTAGTGAACGTTGTCAATGAGCATGAGACACCAATAAAAGATCGGTGTTGTTGGTCCATCTCCAATCCAAGACTAGAATGTTTACAATCCATGAGGAAACAACAAGCCATCAACAGAGTCATATAACAAAAAGTGAAAGTGAGTGTGAAGTAGCTGACTTCTAATGAAGTGGAATGAGCAACTCCACCGACAATCTCGACTCGACATCCATTCCGCTGTGGTGCTAGTACGATGTCAGGATCTGGTGGCACCTGCAATTGTCCAATCAGCAGATTACACACAATATGCATACAAGAGATGTGCCAATCCCAAAATTTCAAGTCCACATCAGTCCGTGGATTTTGGCCAAGGATCCACGTCTGCATCTGCAACAAGAAGGAAATATTGGATCCACTGTCAGTCCACATCTGCACTGAATAGGCCTAGTCGTTATCACAAAACTATGTAAGGTAGACTGTTAAGCAAAATAACAGATTACAATTTACCAGTTTGCGTGCTACCAGCAGTTGGGCTTGGTAATGCATTTTTGCTAAACAACACAGAAATTAAGCATGCTTTCCAAAGTTCGTTAGCAGCTATTTAAAAAATACACTCATCATGAATCCACATCAGTCTGTGCCCACAAGTTTCATCTACCTTTAGTCCACCATCAGTCAGCATCTGCAAAAAAATCTTGCAGATCTGCATCCACAAGCCAATGCATCCACAGTCCGCACATCTTTGACGCACACATCATGGCAGATTAACGAAAAAATTCTGCATATGATTCAAGACATTGCGCACAATACAGTTAAATGTAAACAAGAATGACAAGTTATATAAATTCAGCACAAATTACAACTTTTATCTCGTTTATCACTGATGCTTCAGCAGCTGCCAAGTGTCACTAAGGTAAAGGGTAATCTTATCATATAACTCATCAGTTACCATTTCAACATTGTCAGTTTATTCAAAGATGCAAACAAAAAAAGTTGGACCATGCCTTAAGACACCATGGAATGCTGACATTGCTGAGTAATATATTAGACAAAAGAATGTTCAGAAAAAGATGTGAAAAAGAAAATGGATACAGATCTGAAGAAAGTAGCTACATATAAAAGCATCTGGTGAACGTTAACAATAAACTGTTAAAACCCTGGTGAATGAGCAGATTACTACTGAAAGAAAACCATATAATTACTGGTGTGTTTGTTTACCTCTCAGCTTGCACTGGTACTCATTGTATCTATCCACAAAGGCATGGCCAAGCAGAGCTAACAATGCCAACTTGCAACACAAACCAAATATACTTTGAAACTGCTAGACAGTACAGTAGATAAGGGCAGTATGAGTGCAACCATGGTGAAAGTAAGTGCAGTTTTACACAGTGATGTGTAGGACCCACAGTTTTCCGCGACAAATTTTACCAAATTCCATTTAAATTTTGTGGCTTACTGCAGCAGTCCATTGATGAATAAACTGAGCTCTATTCTGTGCATAAACTTCAGTTATTGAAGGCTGGCGTTGTGCTCAGTTATACTAGCAACATTCAAAGAAAATTATCAATCTTCTTTTTTCTTTTCAAAAGCGCAATCTGTCACGTCGAATTGTGTTTATTTATTATTGTGTGCCATATTGTGATGGCTATTAGTAGGGCTCACAGTTTTTTAGCAGGTTAGTTTGATCTTTTCCGTGATATAGTTAGTCTATTTAGTGACGTTGCGAAGCTGACGATCATTCCTCAATTTCAGCAAAATTCCATGAAATTCCGCATAAATATCAAAATTTCACGAAAAAGGACAAATTGCGCGGCTTAGCTCGAAATTTCATGACTCACAGAAAAATGTGCACTCTAGAGATGTGACCTCAAGGACTTGTCCTTGTCCTCGAAGTGCTTCGAAGACAAAAAGCAGTATTTGCCTTGTTCCTAATCCTAAGTCCTTAGCTCCCAAGTCCTTGGCCTTGGTCTTGAGACAAAGTCCTTAGCCATGATGCTGAGAACTTTAATAAATTCTGTTTACTATTACCAACAGTTTAAGCACAGAACTCAAAAAGGTGTTGATCATCAGCTTTTGACATTGCCAAAACCCGTGATCCTAGAAATTGTCGCTGTGATAGCAGCTTTTGAATATCGTTGGTTTTAGCCTTGAGCTTTTTGGCTTTGGCCTTAGTCAGAAGTCCTTGGCCTTGGTCTCAAGTCTTTGTCCATGGCCTTGCATTTCTTGTAAGTTCTTGACCTTGGCCTTCAACACAAAGTCCTTGATAATATCACTAGTTTTACATGCAAGAAGCAAGAGATCTTACTGATATTCTAGATGCATCTTGCAAAGCTTGCACCCATTCAGCCTTCTGCTGTTCTGACTCCGCACTGAACTGATAACGATCACCAGAAATTACGACAACTGCACGGACAAAATTCATGCCACAATTTCATCACTTTCATAGATCACTCCATAAAATTATTCAACGTTTTTGCAAATGCTGCAACAGGTAACAAACTGCACTGAGCTATCAAAATTGTCCTGTAATTTGCTGTTATAACTTATACTGTTTATTTACACCAAAGTTTAAAAAATGCAAAACATGCACAAATTAAGTGAGATTTCACTTTATGTGACTGAATTGCAGGTATCCTTCACTTTTTAAAGACTAAACCCTGACTAAAATGCTAACACATTGACACTGCTTGCCAATAATGAAGTGAGTCCCAAAACAAAATTTGAAATTTCAATAAATAACAAACGAATAACTTCATCCAACTTACCAAAACCATGTGGCAACTTTTTCTTTGAAGCTGAACATTCAGACACCTAAAAAACAAATGACAGCTTCAACAAGACAAGCATCTTCTATTTGTAGTGTTTGTTACATAATTTGCTCATTTCTTGAACGGTACGCACATCATTTACTGCTTCAAAATAAAAAAACATTACTGAACTAACACAAAAATGTACTTTTAAATTACTGCAGCTGTGATTCTTATACTGTGAGAGAATATGGGCTATATACAAAACATGTCCAATTTGTAAAAAGTAAAAATTCAAAACAACTTCACTATGTATCACTTACTAAAATGTTCTATAATTAATCATATCTTAACTTCTGTTATGGCAGAACTAACTGTAAAATTTTTATTAGACACTGCACTTTTTACAAGTCTTAATGCCATTAATTAATATTTCTGCACAACAAACTATTTATAACTGTAGATGCTACCACAAAAAACCCCTACACAAGTTATGCATTATTAACACATAATCTATCAACAAATGTGAATTGCACGACTATGTAAAATGTTCTACCCCAGACACACAATCACATACTTATGCACCCTGTAATAAATTTCATCAAGCACTAGCACAGTTTTCAGACATAAGAAATTATAATCAACGTAACATCAATATGATCACTTACAAATGAGATAAAACGAATGTTAAAATGTCCAATGCAGCAGTCTGCATTTCTTATAGACTCTTTCTCTGCCTACAGCAACCATCAACAAAATAGCAAGAAGGCTATAATGATAAATTATTAGTCTATTAATATAATAACAAAGCCTTAACACTGAGTGGAAACACGCATGCAGGTAAACATACACAAAGTTGTGCTTTTCACTGTTCATGATGTTGGCTTCATAAGCCAACCGATTAGCATCTATGTCATGAAAAATTGCTACAAGATTGCACTGGCTTGATCCAGTGCTGTATTACACTTATATAAGAAAGTGATGAGACATAATGGTAATGCATGTCCGTTGAACAAAGTTGCTGTACACTGGGTCAAGTTAGTACTTGGAAAGCGACTGCGTGCAGGCAGGCAAACCATCTCGGTATGTAACCAGCCACTTAGGTGAACTCAGCCTTCCATCTCTCTAGAGTAAATAAATCAAGTACTGGCCTATCTGGCTGGGGTTAAGGTGAAGCACGTTCACCTGTGTTGGGTGGCAGGTAGCCTAGTTCTAACTAGTTCTAGGCTACTATTTAGGACGAAGTTCTTTGTCTAGGTGGCAGGTAACACTGTGATCCTATGATACGACAGGTGATGCTCCCTAGCTCTTCTGAGATGGAGTTCATATAAAGAGCTATAGGCCACCTTTAACCTTTAACAACAGGATACACAGTCTGCAGCTTGTTTGTGCCTTCCAGCGCAGCTATGAGTGATAAGGTTGTGGTAGGATTAGCAGCACTGCTAAGTCAGAATCAGCCAGTTTAAAGGTTTAAATCAACCACTAAACATTTAATAACCCAGAGATTGGCATCTACGTAGTATTCCAGACGAGCGTTTGTTTTGTCGAGCACGAAGAATCGTCGGACAAATATGTCACTGCCGGGCTCTTCTTCAAATGCCAGATAACCGCAATGGTTGGGTTGTGCCAACGACATCGGTCCTCCAACAGCAGTACTTTTCAATGTAGACAAGGCATTTGGTTCCGCTATTCGTTGACTAAAATTTAGTCAGTTTAACTTTACGTTATAACGATTCATCACAAACTCAAGTATAATCGTGAACTATTGTCTTAAAATATTTCACTTCCACCTACTGCATTCTCGGTAACGACAAATGACGACCTACATTTAAAACTGGACCGTAAACAAACTGAATCACAACATCACGTAACGTAACAGACGACGCGATCTAAATTATAGATTTCAGTTGCAACTTACGTCAGACCAAGGTCAGACGTATCAGCTGATACGTACGTCTGACGCAAGTTGCAACTGAAATCTATAATTTAGACCGCGTCGTCTGCTACGACACGTGATGTTATGTCAGCAAAATGAAAAAAGGAATTCTCGATGTTTGACGCAATCAAGTTTGTGCGCTGAGCTCTTTCAATATGCGCAGCCCTAATAACACTGCCTCTGCTTTTGTAGACATGGTAAGAATTGACAGTTCAAAAAACAGGAATTTACCAGTTTTACCCAAAACACGCCTAGGGTAATTATCATAAATACAGAAATACCTGGTGGCCTTGCTACAGTTTCAAGAATAAAAACCATTTTGTCTGCCCTAGGTGAGGTGAATAGACTACACCGATAATGTTCGTGATCCCGAACACCTCACCCTGTGTCTTGCTTCTACACTACCTAGAAAAACCCTAACGGCCGAAATAGGACAAGATGCAATATTACATTGGTTTCCTTTCCCTAGGTACTGCAGAAACAAACAATGGGTGCAGTAGAAAATTGGATAGCCATTTGATCGCCAGTTGTCAGAAATCTGATAATCTTCTTCAAGTTACTATCGAAAATGTCTGGGATTTTTTCCGGACACGGTATAGCATCACATTTGCCTATAAATTTGGTCTTAAGTATGAACAGAGTTTTGTAATTTCCTGCAAACATGTTGCAGTGAATTATACCTTTAAAAGCCTTACCCACTAATATAGCGTCAGCTACTGTCTAGTCCATCACTAAGACTGAACTTAATCTTGGTTTTATCTAACTGCCATACTCTGGTTTGGCTGGATCAGTGGACAATATCAAGTTTATGATCTTAACCACTAATCTAGCAGAGTCTTAATCAGAGACAGAAAACACAGCAAGTCTATTACGAGCGGCTGCACACTGTTTTTCGTACACCACTGAAACGAGAACTTGCTTAACCAGCCAGACATATGCATCATCCAACATCCATATACAAGAGAATGCATAAATCAAAATTTTCAAGCCACGAAAAAGTCTGTAGCTAATGTTATTAAACAGCTATCATCAGTCGATCACGAGCAAACTAAAAAAATCCAAATTCTTGAAGCGCTAAACTTTTGAGGCACACATATCAGAGCTATGAACATAGTAACTAATGCAAGTTAAATGTAACACCATAGCCGCACATACATACTAAATCATCAGTTATTATTCACAGCAGCAATTTTCTCACATTACTGTACAGTCGAAAACATGTTCTAGAAATGCCACTACAATTTTAACTAACTGCAAACACCTGGTGCTTAAAATCATAAGTATTTAAACTGATTGCACACCACAATTCAAAGCACAAGGTAAAATGAAAGCATATGCTATATTAGAACAAATGTGACAAAGTTCAAAAATTAACCTGTCTTTTTCAACGTTATGTTTTTATCTCAAAAACTTATTGGAGAAAATTATGACGCAAACGTCACAACTAGTATCACTTTTGCAGCACTGTATACAAATTAAACCTCTTATCGATAATGACATCTATGTCCAATGAATAGGGATACTGGTTATATTGTTCATTTTGCAATATCTACAGTGTGTTGCGTATTTTCCCACAACATTTTCACCAATTCGAAGTTTCTAAGTCTATTCCCTTAGCCCACATATTAAATAAGCAAAAATCAGCATATTTTCACACATTTCCACATGTGACCATTTTTTCCAATTCTTTGCTTCTTCTGTAATGCCAAAGCGAAAGTCTGTTAAATAGTTATTGCACTTTGTTTCTTAACTGTTGCTGGTTACAAGCCTACATGGATAACCCACGCAAGCAGAATATGCATTTGTATACTGGATATCTTTCATCAAAACCTAACTGACACTACAAGAAAAATTCCCACAAAAAACCAGTATCCCCAACTAAAGCAAAAATCAGCATATTTTCACACATTTCCACATGCGACCATTTTAAGCACGACCACGTTAAAAGCAACATATTAAAAATGATACAGAAATTTAGCAAGTCAATAAATTGTCAATTCGCTGTCAGCAGATACAATGAGTTCACTTGTCCAGCGACTGGGTGCTCGAGCTACGAGACATCGGTTTGCTTTTCTTTGCTGACGGCGACGACAGAACACGTGCGTTGGAAGAATTCGAGGTCTCTGACAGTGTCTTTGTCGGCAGTTTGGTCGACTTGGGCGCAGGAATACGAGTCGGTTTTTTCATCAGATTCTCCGCATTTTCTTTATCCTCGCTCGAAGACATCTGAAACAAATGTTTGTATTGGTTCAGTAAAAGTAAAGGTACCGTAACCCATACTCGATACGACCATAGGGGCCGGAGTTGTTCCCAGTCTCTAGGCATCAAGGTGACGTAGACATAAACCCGATGGTAGGCCGCCATTACTTTCCACCACGCCTGCAGTTACAATCCCAGTCAGAGAACGTCACTGCCCTTTGACTAGGACCAAACTATACTGCTTAGTGACAGAACATGTTGCTAAGAGTCATTACCTGGTAGTGCACCGGACTGGAGTTGAACCAGGGACCTCATGGTCACCAGTTCAGCATGCTACTGTTACATCACCAAACCGCACTACTGATTCAGTGCAATGTTTAATATCACATAAGTGCATGAGTAAGTTGAGTTATATGTTGTGGTCGACACATTATCAATGATTTCACGAAAGGAACTGTCACAAAATCGAACGGACTAAACAAAAATCAAAAGTAGCAGTAGCAACAACGCAACGGCAAAACTATATGCTACATGCTAGTAAAACAGTAACAGCATGACGAGTATGATTTAATGATGACATTTTTCAGCTGTATAGTATCAGTTTAGATGTATAAAAAAAGATCACTCATTAGTGATGTCACACGTCAGCAAGTTCAGGAATCGTTATATGGTAATAGAAAAAGCATGGTTGCCGTGCACGAAACACTGTAAGTAAATAATACCCATTAAAAACAATTAACTAACAATAAAGCTGACAAACATAACTGATAGTTTTTATTGGCAACATGTACCACTGTTAAGCACAAAGCACAGCAACATGTGACAAGTTTGAGAAGTTAAAACTAAAAAACATCTACAGAATATTACAGCAACGGTGTCAAGAGAAACTGCGTTCACCGGTGTCAAATGGCAGGTAACACGGTGCCATACGGCAGATGACACTCCATAGCTGGGTTTGCCATCAAGAGCTATGTCAGCACCTTTTTAACCTTAAAATAAAAACTGCACAAACTTACAATGTCGGCTGGTGGCTCAAAGTTGGAAGAGACGCCAGATGTTGAGCTCATTGCAGACAGCGCTGAGTCTCCGGACATGTTCAGATGTCCTTCTACCATCTCGCCTCGATCCTCTACTTCTGCAGTGGGAACCTCGTCAAACACAGGTCCGGAAATTGAATTCTTGTCCATCTACGATACACACACAAGCAGACAAAGTCTGTCATCCCAAGCTTTCCGTGACAGTGACTGCCGACAGAAAGTGGACCACATACACATGCAGTAATCTAAACTGTGTCTCGAAAAAACATCCCCAACATGTTTGACTGTAACTTCAAAATCAATTACCAGATTTTGATAATTTTTGGTACAAATATTCCTGACACAACTTGCCATCAAATGACCATTCAGTTTCCTACTTCTCCTAACGTTTGTTTCTGCACTACCTAGGGAAAGCACAACCAGCAAAATATCACTTTTTTATCCAATGCGATATGATTGCTTAATTAACATAACGCGTAAAAACACATTTTGTTCACATTTCTTACGCCGTAGCTGACATTTCATTCAGTCGTCCATTTTTCAACTGCCTGCAGTAAAATTGCTTGAAGTGTTGGCTCACTATGCGAACACAAGCAAAGAGATGCTTTCTCCATTCACTTGACAGCAGTATCGATAACGTTCTGCTCCAGACCAATCCAGGCTGTACCAGTCGCTTCTTGACTTAACAAACATTCCTAAACTTTATCTGGTAGACACACTGTAATAGACCTGCTGTTGGGTCCCACAAATTAAGACAGATGGAATTTATTGATGTTTTACCATTCTGCTTTCCCCAGGTAGTGCAAAAGCAGACATTGTTAGGCAGTTGTATTGGAAATATTTCAGTCAAATATTATTAAAATCTGTTAATCTTTATTCAAGGTACAATCAATAATGTTGGGGATGTTTTTTTCAGGTTTTCTGTTTCTTTTAACGCATATTTTGCTTGATCTGCTTTCCCTAAGTAGTGCAGAAGCATACATTGGGTGAGGTGGGAAACTGAACGGTCATTGGATGGCAAGTTGTGTCAGGAATATTTGTACCAAAAATTGTTAAAATCTGATAATTGGTTTTCAAGTTAAAGTCGAAGATGTCGAGGATGTTTTTTTTTGAGACACAGTGTACAAATGACTTAACATTAACACAATGGCTCGATACATCTGTGTTGGTTGTGCACTAAATGATTATGTGACCTATAAAAATGCTCCAGCAAAAAAAATAAGCTGCTTGCAGCATTTCATAAAATCTGCACGTCAGGTCACTCAAGTGTCCATCAAAGGCAAAAATCAAAAACAACTATCAACTGGAATATTAAAAGTCCATGGCCATGGTCAAACTCACTCGTGCAATTTCTGTAGATTTAAATTAGACATTTAACCTCGCATATATAATATGTCGATTTGAGCTTCACGAATATATGAAATTAATGCGTGAATTCAAACGAAATGCGGCATTACGTTACGTTATGCGAAATATTCTAATCTATCAGTGCCCGCCATGATGTCATGACCCTAGCCCATATTGATCATGAATATTAATGGATAGCCGACGACGTCATCATTCTAGGCTAGGCCATAGCCTATATAGAATTCATGACGTCTATAGGCTAAATTCATTACGTCACCTCAGATCATCATGGTGGCGCGTTTTCTACGTCGTTTTCGTAGATCGTCGACTTCAAAGGTAAATTTTTCCGTGTTGACAGAACGCTGGGCGCCGATATTACTGTCAAAGTTATCATAAAATTCTGCACTTTCAGGAAAATGGATAAAATGTATATGTTAATTTTGGTGACCGCGCACCTTTAATATTAATATTAGGCCCAGCAGTGCTCCAAAACTGAATCTCAGGAGAAAAATGTATAAAATGTAACAGGGCATTTTCCAAGACACATTGCATCATATACAAGCTCCCGATAAAAAAGCTAATCAATACATAAACATCTTAGTGCACACTACCATGTAAGTAATTATACATCAGGGGCACAAGTCACAGGACTTCTTAGAAATTTTCCTACTAAGGTTATAACAAGACATTAGTTATGCTGGCCCATAAGTTTTTCGTAAAGTTTTTCAAAATCGCATATGATTTTCTGAACATTTGATTCTTTCCTAACTATTTTGTTAGACTGACTTGAGAGTTTCTGTAAATAATGCTTTTTTGCTCAACATACACATTTGCTATATGTAGAAGACTAATCAAGCCCTTCGTTTATCATCCGGAAATAGTGTACTCGAGGCTCACAAACGCAGCAAAAACAAGTAACAGGTCCATCGACAAGGGGGAAAAGAGGGAAAGTTTTCCCCAGGCCTTGCAACATTTGGGGGCCCCGCAGTCGCTCAAAAATATATTTGCTACATGTTTCAGAGCAAAACTGATTATTCGGACTGTGTGCACTTTAGTCATCAGTTATTTTATGACAATTTTTCAACAAATGCAATTATTTCGCTCCCAGACACTAGCCCATATAGAGACTCGCAAAAATGTTTATCAGGCCGGCTGTGGCTCTCATTGAGCCTGACAAGTAATAACTACTGTATTCAGCGGCTAGAAAATATGTAAACACAACGAGAGTTTTACCGTGTCATCATCCGTGTCAGAAGGCAATGCAGTGGCCACAGCTTCGTCCTCCATGTACCTTTTCCGATATTCCTCCAGGATCTTTTCATGAGGAGCAGTCCTAGACAGCATGCGTGGATACTCGAACTCACGGCGCTGTGGCGTTGTACCTAACACAACAAAGAATAAGTCATCATCAACATACCTAGCAACACACACTCCATGCATACAGGTTAAAGGTGGTGATATAAATCAATATGGAAAACCCATCACAGAGCTATAGAGCGTCACCTGCCACATGGGATCACAGCGTTACCTGCCGCCTAACACTAGTGAACGTGCCCCGCCTTAATCCCAGCCAGATAGGCTGGTACTCAATTTACCTACTCTGGAAGGATGGAAGGCTGAGTTGAACTAGGCGACTGGTCACATACCGAGATGGCTTATGTGCCCACAGGCAGTCACCCATCGCAGTACTAACCCAGCCAGGCCTAGAGTAACTTCGTTGATCAGATGAAACGTGTTACTGCTACGCCACGCCACCAACCCATAACACAAAAAAACAGTACATAACTTCTGCTAAATTTTTCGCAACCAGCCACTTGCTGGAATAAGTTCAGTCTCCCAAAAACAAACTAATGGAAACTGTTGCTCAAAACATATAACGTGTAACAAAGTTTAACGTAATACTGACGGTTCACACATACAGTACAGTGGAACCTGCTTAATTGCATGTTCAGGCTGGCATTATGCTATTATCCGGGCTACGCGATTAGGCAGGAGCATAGTGCGTACGATGTTTTGCACTGAAATGAACGACGATCATTTATACATATGAAATCGTTCAAATAACTTCATTGTCTCATCTTTATGCATATGTATAGGTTTTAGTACTTTAACAGGCATTACAATATTACTCAAACAAAATTTACCGATTAGAAACAGTGAATAAATCATGCATTTTTATCTGTCGATGAACATTCGCCACAAGCAAATGCACCACATTTTCAAGTTTATAATAGGCAGAAAAATCAAGATGCTGAACTAAAGCCAAGGATGCATGACCACTGGTGTCTGGCTCTGGGTGCCTCGGCTGGCTGTCCACCTGTATCACTATCGTCCTTCCCACGCACTGTTCCAGTTTGGTTGTATGCCTACCTACAGCCTTCTCCCTGCATCACTGTTGTCTCTTATCAGCTCATTAAGTCCGGCGTCATGAGAAAATGAGTCATCTGTTCATGGCTGACCAACTCTGTAAGAGGCAATGTCTGTTTTCCTCTGCTTATAAACAGGCTAGCGTCGGCCTGTACAGCTGACTTAAGCGATTCAGCGAAAACGTTTTGCTTATGGGTATTCAAATACCCGAGATTATGCAATTAAGCGGACGTATTTAGCCCAGAAAAAATGCTGTTTGGTTTTGTTATTTGGCATTCTATGCAAATAAATGGGACATGTAATTAAGCGATATGCGATTAAGTGGGTTGACCTGTATTACCAAACCTTTTGACAACATAAATTCACCCAAAAATCTCCTAAAAACCCACCCAAACTTAATCCAAATTTAGTTTCTTCTTCTACTAATACTGAAATATTTCATTACGGCTAAGTTTTTGAAACCTACAAATTAGCTTTGACATATATATTATGCTCTGTGGAGCAAACAGAAACTCATACGAATCAACGGACCTAAAGCCTGTAGAAATCCCAAAACCCATCAAGTTCGACCTTTTTACAATTCAAACCAATTTAATTTTTAAAAACCCAAAGCCCAATGAAACCCAATATCAGGTTGGACACTTGTAGAAAAACCCTAGGCTTTTTTTGCAAGCAAGATATAAAAAATAAATTTTTTTTTAAAAAAAGAACAGCAAATACCAGTAGGCACATCTTTGCGAAGTTCGTCGGCCAAGAAGTGATCAACATCATGGCTCTGCTGCTGCAGCTGCTCAGTTACGTGGTTCATTGACTCAGTGAAACTCTGCACGGTCTCCGCCACAAACGTCCCATGACCCTCGATGGCTGACTTGAATGACGACTGGTCCGCCTGAAGACTGGATTCAGCATCAGCCACACTGCTGTCCACACGTGATCGCAGAGCCTACACAACACACATCGATGGTTGTTTTTTTGAAGGTCTGAGCAGGCCTGGGCTGCTCCAAATCATTTTTTATTGTTTCCAGAATGAAAGTTCCATGTTTTTAAATCGTTCTGGAAAGGCCAGTGTCAATCCAAAAGTTTCCGGGTCGAAAGTACGTAAAGCCGGTGCAGCGCGGCAGGGTCACTGACGTCACACCGTGTCAGCCAATCAAATTCATTGTTTACATGTGTGTTTCTCGCCAGATTATGGGATTTATACGTAGTTATGTACTAATTAATTTAGTTTTGTGCATTTTACTGCAAGTAAAGATAATCGTACACGTGTGTGCATTCATCGGCTTGTTAGCAGCACTTTTGTTAATTTAAAAAATACATTTGTATGGCACAAAGCACCTGTTTAGGACTTTATTTACAGTATATGCAATTCGAATTGTGAGCACGATGACATCTGTTCCGAGTCAATGGCGTTCTTTTATGCGGTCAATCCAGTAAGGTCCATGTCAAGAGCGCAACAAATCACTGCACCTTTCCAGTAAGCCAAAAAAAACAACCAACGTTAACAATAAAGCTGTCAAAGCGTTAATTTTTTAACTCATGCATTAACGTGTTAATAACGCATGATTAATAGTGCTGATATTATATGTAAACTACATCGAGATGGTAACTGGAAGAACGACCGACGCCGATGAACTCGTGGCTGTGTCGCAGCACAGTGACATTGACAGTACTCACAGTAGTGACAGAATGGCAACAAAATATTTTCAATTACTTAAATATTACTCTGACATCAAATAAACGTAGTCTAATGAAAAATTAAAACTACTGCTTTGCAGAATTAAGAAAATTCACTTATGTGCAGTAATTTTTAATGCATGTTAAGTTTTTTTAACGCACATTACTTCTTTAACATGTTAAGTTAACACGTTAATTTGACAGCTCTAATAAACAGTTACCATATCTACGTGTAAATCAGCATCAAATTGCATCATGGTTGGAAGTCCATGAAGGAATTGCCCCAATTCCAGCCTGTCAGAAAATTTTCTTCCAAAAATACAAAACTTGCAGTAAAAATCCCCCATTTTTCCAAAAATAATGGCAGAAAGTAAATTTTGAACACCCATAATCTAAGCTGTCAGAAATTTTCAGCTGCCTGACAGAAAATTGCAACCTCCTGGCCCTGCCCTCAACACAAGTAACCCAATATGCCACTGACATTGATATTCATCAAGCTCCACCTACACATCTTTCAGCTTCTGACCACAAAACAATTAGTTCATCGCTGTCTCAAGAGCCACTAATGGCAAAAGTGTGCCAATAGCTACCAATGCATTGTACCCTACAATATGCATTGCAGAAATATCAGTATAGAGAAACACAGATGCATGTCAGGTGCTATATCATCCAATGTTTTGTTTACTTTTGGTTATAAATTTTCAAACCAGCAAAACAACGTATATGCTAAAAGAAAATAATCCAGTGCAGACTACAGCAGCAATTGCAAATTCAACCTTTAATTATATTTCCCAGAATTTCGCTGACAATTATATGTTTAACACCTAACTACATCAGCGCTGTATAATAAATGACTACCAAAAACAATGCCACAGGTACCTGTGTAGCGAATGTGTGGTTCTGCAGAGAGTCAGTGACGATCTGCTTCTGTACTGACAACGAAGACACCACTGTGTTTGCGTGACTCTCCCAAGACTGTCAACGAATACCAATCAGCTAGAACCCTATGCCATGAAAAGTATTTGTTCGGCAAAATGACTGACACAATAATTCCCAAAAGTTTACTTTTGAGAACCGGCCTTAAATGCAGTAATGGAAGAAAAACCGATGCTTTGACTGACGACTGTGTATTAAGTCAATGTTAGATAAATTCATCAACATAAAACTTTCGTCTTTAAACACTCATGAGTTAACATCAACAAGAAATTTGAGCTAATGCTCACAAGATGCACAAAAACCTATAGCAGTTCCTGTTCACAAACTGTCTGTCTATCTCCAGCCATATCATCGCAATTCATTCTTGGAGTATGCGCTGCAGCCGAAGATCGCAAATATCAATAAAACCCCTCATTTTGAAAGTTCAGGCTCTTTCATAGTCATTGATGTTGATACAACTAAAAAGCACGTCACTAGTGCTTGCTGTGATAGGCAAAATGCCAAAAGTGATCTACAACCTTTTCACGAAAGTCTGGCCAACAACGGCAAAATAACTCTTTGATGCCCTCATGTGCAGGTTTCCTTGAACCTAGAAAATTGAGACTTGGACCGTCAAAATCTACGTTCAATGCTAAAAATTTCATCTGTCTATCTCAACTGATTTCAGCACATTTCGCTCTTAAAATGTGTCTTGCAGCCCAAAATCACTAAAAAATCCATAAAAACCCCTATTTTGCCATTCAAGGTTATCCAAAGTCATTGATTTCTGTGCCAATAAACAGCCAGTGTACGACTACCTATTAGTGATTAATAGTAACATAGGCCTTATCTAGCACCGTTACTGAGATACAGCAACTTATTGGCCAAAAATCGCAAATTTTGCCCACCCCCTTCTCATTTAGCGCCCTCGTTCAAGGTGACCCCCTTCGAATTTATGGAAAAGCTTTATGCTCCTGAAACTAGAGCCTTCCAGGCAGCCGATGGTGAAGATTTGGTGATTCTAGCTTGCATCGTTTTTGACTGATCCACCCGTGTGACAGACAAACAGACGGATGGACAGAATTGTGATAGCTAAGAGGTGGTATAGCAGTACCTGCTTTCGCGCGTAAAAACCATGTATGTGTGTTACAATGTCAACTACAAAAAACAGCTAATCTCCCCATGAACCAAAAAAGTTTACTCTCGATGGATTAGCTCCTGCAACCCAAAAAAATTATCCCACAATTTCTTCTGGTTAGAAGACATCATGTCTATATAAAATACTGCTCCCAAAAATACAACGAGTCCATTTGTGGGTAACCAAGTCTACTCTGTAAAAACTCTTTGGTTAAGTAAACAAAAATCTAAAGCATTAGTAACAGTGACAGCAGACACGTATTTCACAATTTAACACATGTGTACGACTGTGTATATATTTAGAAATTACTCTCTGACAATGCCAATATAACAGCAGGATCGACTGACCTGCTGCATGTTGTCACAGAACTTGTTGACGTGCACATTGAGCGTGTTGACGGCATTTCCAGTCCCGTCCACAGTGTTCAGCAGATCAGAAGCCGCTGTCTGCAGGCCGGCGCACTGATCACTGGAATGAGTGACCAAATCAGTCCTGGCTGCCTCCTCAGCTTGGCTCAGTGATGCTAGGCTCCTATAAAGTTTCACAAATTAATAAAATTAGCCGAGTAAGTCTGAAATGACTTTACAACAGTGAAGCACTTTCTGCTATTTCACTGCAGTATGTATAAGAACTGTCACTGTCAGGAACTCACTAGCATTGTGATAATGTGCGCCAAAAATTATTAAAGTTTAAATTTGTTGAAGTTATTCAGGAAGAAGTGTAGACTTTTTTTCTGGACATGGTGTAGTTATCACACTCACACGGTAGTGTGAGTGTTGTAAGGACGACCTTCAAAGTATATGGGAAAATGCAAACTTTGATCCTCAGCCAACCAAAAACCCCTGAACCGATCGTCACCAAATTTT
>Ga0209367_1002367_pt1 | contig 24824 bp, 20 predicted proteins | sample WorMetLIZISLAND2_FD_187412 | JGI IMG/M metagenome (GOLD analysis project Ga0209367, IMG submission 187412) | Marine gutless worms symbiont microbial communities from Max Planck institute for Marine Microbiology, Germany - Olavius geniculatus... ... | reverse complement strand
AGCCTACAAATTTTGTCATGATTTGTACACTGTTGACTGTGGAATCTTGGGAATGGCCAACAGCAGTATCACAAGAGGCCACAACTTGAAGCTATCTAGATTGACTTGCCGTAGCCGAGTTAGACATTACTACTTTAGCCAGAGAATTGTTGAATACTGGAATAGTCTGCCAAGTGATGTCATCAATGCCTCATCAGTAAACAGCTTCAAAGGTCGTTTGGACAAGCACTGGAAGGATTTTATGTTCACACTGGAACTTCCTCCAAGAACAATCACACATTGTCACTGATGTACTGATCGGCAAAAGGCCACCTGACCTACAAAGCCGCAAAAGATGGTAAATGGTAAATGGAATAGAATCAATCGAAAGTGACCATTTACAGCTTCACTATACAGTTATGTAACGTCTCCCAGACGAACTACGTACTTCTCAACGTTCAGAACTCATGACTCTCTAGTATCTACTGTGCAGCAACTTTCAACCGGTAGCACTAATTGCTGAATCGGCGCCCACGGAGATCTTCTGAATCAGTTGATTCAGAGAACTGCATCGGGTTTTGAGTGGGGATAAGCAATAATATTAATTCCTTCGTTCTTTATATGCTGCTTATTCAGTATTTGCAGTTCGTCGATTCGCTGATGGAGATCTTCTGAATCGGTTGATTCAGCCGATTCAGCAATTAGTGTTACCCCTTTCAACTCCCAGCTGCCAGCCTACAGTGATGTCAATACAGCTAAGCCGTTTTAGACGCAGCTAAGCATTCCTAGCTATGAAAACTGTCCCCCGCCCCCAAAAAGAGGGAGCGGAAGACAGCAAAGAGCTGGTCCCGGCGCTTTCGCACACCTACTGGCTAAACTCCCTAGATTATTTTAGTTCTAGCCACTCTGCTGCATTCCTATGCCTATGCTCGCACAGCTGTCCGCACAGCTACTGTGGCTAAGTTTTCTAAGCTAAATTCTTCTCTGTTTTCAGTGTTCTATCTTTGACTGCTGCTAGCCAACCACACCCAAGCAACACCTTCTATCTATACCTTAACTCATACAAACTTACTCAGCTCTGCTCCAAAACGATTGTTGTATATTGTTGTTTGTTCAACTTGGACACGCTCTTCTCTGACGATTCCGACGAAACACCGCACTGGACTTTTAAAAATATAACGGGACGCGTTTCCCGAGTGTCCAGAGCATACAGATCGCACAAACACCATCCTACAGAAGGGTATGGACCCATATTTCGGACCTGTGCCCCATATATAGCATAGGGGCAAAAAAACGAATTTTTGCTGCTAGTTTTAACCCGGTGCGGTTGTATTCAGTGGTTTGGGAATCCGGTGCGGTATTGTGAAAATATCGTTTGTTGCTCCTATTTTTTGCTAGCGCGGTGTTTTGTCAGACCTAGAGATTGCAATCCCGGGATCCCGCCCATTTTCGACAATCCCAAATCCCAGGATTGGCAGCGTCTCAATCCCGGGATTTTGGTATTACAAAAATTAGCTAAAATTGTATTTTTTCATATATTAAATGACAGAAATAAGAATTTGTTGCCATCTGGTGAATAAAATATTTTATGAGCGCTAGAATAGTACTTCGTGCTGTTGCCAGAAATTTGTATTTTGACAGTCACTGTCACTCTCTACAGTTTAGATATACTTTTCGTGGGGGCCCTGAGCATGAAATATGTCAATTGGGGATAACAAAATAACGACCAATCTGTAAGTCTAATCCCGAAACGGGAGCCTGGGATTACAAATTTCCCAATCCCGGATCTTGGGATTGAGAATCCAATCCTGGGATTGCAGTTACTAGTCAGACCAAATGTTCTATGATAGACTATCTAGACCAGAGATATGCGGATCCTGGAATTTTGCGTTTGCATCCGCTCTGCATGGTTGCATCCGTGGCCACATTCGCAACAGTGATAATGTTTAAAGTATACTGCAACCCAAAGCCAGCTTTTAACAATGTGGCATGTGCAAAAAACTGCAAATGCAACTAGAATTTTGTAGTATTAATACTATAGAAAAGTAGGAACATTGCAGTAAAGAAACTTGGTTTTTCTCAGAGAGCGTCATGTCCTCAAAAACATTCGTTTCATCCATGGCGCATCTGCATTCGCACATCGCTGATCCAGGCATTTCTTGTAATAGGAATTTCCAGCCTCACTGAGAACTTATCAGCATATTTTTTGCTGTTCAGAATGGCAAAATTAGTGAAGACTAGTGTCGAGCACGATCATCCTTGGTGCTGAAAATAATGCATGCTTTGCGTTGTGTTCTGAACCCCACTGCGAATCTTTTAGTGCTCTCCATGTCCTAGCTGGTAGTAGAGAAGGATTCCCAATACTTTCACTCATGACTAGCCCAAGGGCTTTGCATTGTCCTCCTGACAGTCTATTGTCTCCAGTGATTTGGTGGTCAGTATCTCGCTAAAATGCTGCTTTTCTAAGGCAAGTCATTTAGAATTTGCAGCTCTGTATATTTACCGCCCACCCTCATTGTCACCTATATCATTCTCTATCTGTTAGTTTTATTTCGCACATAATGTAAAACATCACAATTGTTTTATTATTGATCTGGAATTCTGGATGATGCACTTTGTTTATTTTGACAGCTGCAATGAAGCTGACAAGGTTCTGTTCTACTGTTGGCAGCATACTTGATTTCCACAGTGCTGCATGCACTAGTTAAGGATATCGTCCTACGGTACATGTTATGCTGCTATGTCGCATCCAAAGCAGAGTACAACAGCTATGTCTAGTCTTGTTGCGCAGCACATCGCCAATTCTGCTTCTACGTTGGAAGCGGATGACTTCCCGGCTTTTGCCAACTACAGTGTTTATGAGGATGTCGTAGATGATGATGATGATGGGTCTCAACAGGTTGAGGACATATTTGAAGATGACAACAGTGAGGATGGTGAAGACATGGTTGAAGAATATGTGGCAGATGGAGATGATAAAAGCAATGATGTTGATGATGATGATGATGATGATGCAAGTTCTGTCTCTGAGGGAGAGGAAAGTGATGTCGAGATTATTGAGGCTTGTGACGATTATTTTGACAGTGAGATTTGTGAATCCGTGGACGTTGAGGAAACTGAGGACGTTTTGTCATCCGAGCATTCCGAATTTACTAAAGGAAAATCTGCAAATACTTCAAAAAATTCAAGTGTGTACTACATGCTTCTCTTATTAATCAAATTTTCATTTATTGTTTAACTGGCTTGGGTTTCTGAAATTATTTCGTTATTCTGGGGACCAAATGATATTTGTCTCCCAACCAACATCATGAAAGCAATGAAGGACAAGGCTAGGTATGGAGTACAAGACCTTGGTCTCGCCATTTGGCCAGATTCTAGCATTCGGATCTCAGCTGCATTTAACATCTTTGGATCCAGAGCTTTGTTGGATCTGCGAAAAACCACTGTATATCTTGGCTGGATCTGGATATTCGTCCACTGTACCCTTACTCATAGTGGGCTGGGAACAGGTCTATTTTGTAGAGGTCAGATGCCAAATTTTTTGTTCCATAACTAGCAACATTGAGATCTTAGAGCTCTAAAGGTATACAGTAGTACTGCTTTATTAATATCACAGCATAAATAACTTGAGTAGTACTTTGTTTATAAAGTTAGCTGATCAAAATGTTGGGTAAATGTGAAATAATATACATTACATGATGAAACAGCAGAAAGTCAGAATCAGAGAATGCATTGAATGCATTGTGCCTCAGATTCGGCCACTGGCTGACATTGTGCGCTTTAAATATGCACGTACTTACTTACTTACTTACTGAACAAAGTTAATGCTGTTTCATGTAGTGCTTTGTGTTGGTCTGTACAATGTGTCATGGTGTGTGGCAAGAAATGACTGTGTTTTGACTGCAGTGAAACTCGCGAGTAATGGAAGGCAGAAACGGAAACAGAATGAAAGTGCTTCGGTATCGTCTGCTGCGACAACTGACGCTCAACTGCCTGCTGGCAGGAAGTCCAGAAAAAGAGGTCAAGGTCAAGAGAAGAAAGTTAGCAAGAAAGCTAAGACACGAAAGTCACAGTTTGAAAGGAGGAACATCAGGTAAAACATTGTCATATCTATGTAATGGATGCTGTGTTTTGTTTTATTGTAAGTTTAACAGTCAGTAGAGCCATGCAGAGATCTGACAAGTGATGTGGTGCATAGAATGCAGTGCTTTTTGTGATTGTATATACAATTTGAGTTAGCTGTGATTAGTGCTTACTATTTTTGTTTAGATTGATTATCTTCTTGCTGAACTTTTGTCAAGTAATTTTGATTTTAAGTTGCATCAAATGTGAGGCTTACTTTGGTAGTTAAATGTAGTTGAGCATGTTCTGTCCTGATTAAGTTTTTTTTGTTAGTGATTTTTGCAAATTTAATTTTACATACCGGTAATCATTTCACTGCTGAAGTCGCATTGTTATCCAAACAGCCAGTGTTAGATCATGATCTTGACTTTGGTCCAGCAGTATTCTTTGGTATGAAAGTCAGGCAATTGATTAAAATTTCAGCAACAAACATTTTCATATGCTGCATCAGCTGCATTGGACAGTCTGTCGCTATTGCTTCAGCAGTTGTCTGACAATGCATCTTTCAAACAAAAGCTTAAATCCAGCGAGCATTCTTAGACTGGTTCTAGTTTATTTTATTTCTCATTATTATGGTCACTGTCTACAATTTTAGTCAGGTTTTTGGGCTGACCGCTAAGCTGTAAGCTTAAATGTCGGTCCTTTGTCGTGATTGTCATCCATCTGTCGTTCGTCGTCCGTCTGTTTGTCACGGATGTACTGTGCTTAAACGGTGCAAGATAGGGCCTAGGTTGCTATTGATTGCTAATAGGAAGTTGCATACTGGCTTTCAAATGACATATGAATCGATGACTTTGGATGACCTTGAAGTGCACTATGGAATGGGATGTTTCAAGCTATAAGTGGCCATATCTTGGAAATGATGTGATATAGGGCCAAAGTTACTATTATTCACTAATGGGAAGTGGCATATGCTTTTTCAGATGACATAAAAATCATCGACCTTGGGTCACCTGCAAGGTCAGTGACAACCAGTATGGTCGGCCCCACCTTAGCAACAGCTGGGCTTCTTGTATTTGTATTCTCTAAGCTGGTAAACCACTGATTTGGTCAGCTGATCGATTGATTGCTTGATTGCAGTGGCATCATGGCTGGGGGAATGGGTTTCAGGCTATTGGAAAAGTTTCTTCTTGTCGGACCATTTGCATCCAGAAAGGCAAACTTTGAAGCCAAAATCTTCTGTTTTTGGGAAATTCAGGGGCAAAATTGGAATTATCAGCATCCAATCTATCCTACTCTTTGTCAGAAATTTTCAGTTTTCTGTCGGAATTCTGTTGAAAAATTGCAACTTTCTGCCTTGCTGGCGCTGATTGATTGGTTGGATGATCTGTTACAGAAAGATCAAAGCTGCTGGAGAATTGGAGGCGGCAACAAAGCTTGCTCAGCAAGAGGAGACGGCAAGGCTGCAGAGACTGCAGGAGGTTCAGGAGCAGGCTGTGCTAGACCTGCGTTTGTACAGACAGAATATAGCACCAACTTTCACTTCATTACCTGTGCCCACGGAGCCGGCAGCAATAAAGTCCGAGGTGCCATCAGCTATGTCACTTACGACAGCTCTGCCACCGCCTCCCATTAGTTCAAACTCAGCAGGTGTGAAGTGTTTTGATTCCTTTGTTTTTGATGGTTTTTTGTTTTATTTTTTGTATAGGGGGAGGGTGCACTAGTCGGTGACAGCCTTTGCGCCTGTTTGGCAGCTTGCGTATTTTTTGTCAGTAAAATTAAATTTGTTGATTTGGGAATTGTCAAATGCTGGTCAGTGCTTGTACTGTATTTACTTGCTTAATTGTTGTCAGATGTAGTAAATTTCTGTGAAACTTTAGTTTTTTTCAGTGCTCTAATTCTGCATTTTTTATGAGAATACATTTTTTCTGCATTATGAAACAATTTTTAAGAATTTACGCAACTGATGCATACATGTTTTGTTGCCACTGTAACTTCATGCAGTTTATTATATTGTAAATTCTGACGTCTGTGTGGCACTTAACAGAAGAGGACAGCAGTTATGCATTCTTTGGGAATTTTTCAGTTTTGCCGTCAGCTGCGTCATCATCAGCTATACCATTTCCGGTGCCTCAACCAACTTTCAGCATTCCTGCTACAACTGAGCCAGGTCATTGTTTATTGTGACTGGCGGCAGTTCATTTTTTGATGAGACTTTTTCTTGTAAATTCCGTTGTAGAGATTTTCATCATGTTTCGTAGTTTTACTGATTGAACTTTTGCATGCAGTACATCAGTGTCTGCTATGGCTGTTCAGCAATAATTGTAAACTGGTTTTAGCACATGGTGTAATAGTAAGTATTACAGCTTCTAGATCACACATGCTTTTCAAGGTTTAAAAAGGCTTTAAATTGTATAGCTTTTTGCGGGAAATTTAACTTGGAGGTACAGAGCATCACCTGCCATATGGGATCACACAGTGTTAACCTGTCCCTCAACACAGGCGAACGTACCCTAATTTAACTCCCTGTTCTCCAGACAGGCTGGTACTCGATTTATTTACCCTAGAGGGATTGAAGGCTGAGTTGATCGTGATGTTGGTTATATACCGAGATGGTTTACATTTTTGCAGACAGTTACCGATCGTAGTGATAGCGACTCAACCGGGAGTCGAAGCCACAACCTGTGGATCATATATCTGACGTCCTACCATTATGCCACAAAGCCACCGTTGATATGTTGCTGTGCAGATGTGGTGGAGATATCGAGTTCGGACGACGAGATACAGTTGCTGGGTAGTGATGATGATAAGGATGATGACGATGGCATAGCCAGTGGCAATGAGATAGAGTCTGTGGATGGTAGTCACGCCAATGATGAACTCAATCGGCATGATGCAGTCGGGCGTGTGCTTGTCAATATCGGACATCCGCCCGAGGAGTCTGATATATTTCTACCACCTCAGATTGCCGCTGCAGTCAAACCACACCAGGTGAACTGAACTCAGCAGCCAATCTCGTTATGTTGAACTCAACGAGTTTCATAAATAGTGGCGACAATTTACTTAATAGCAACTTAACAAGCTAAAGCATAAACAAACCAGGACAGGTCAGCAACTCATTCTGTCTCACAGTAACTGACGATAATACAACGTGCTGTCTAATAACTGTGTGACCCAACAAACCATAACACTCGATGAAATAGTTTGCCATTTTTTGTCCCACTCCTTGACTGAGTAGATCTAATAAAGCAAAAGCTGGTCAGTCATTTGTATGTTCATTTATCCGTTCATCTGTCGCTCACAGTCAAGCACATTTTGGTAGACTGCACCCGTTACAGTGCAGCACGTCAGAGATATTTTGGAGTGGACACACTCAAGGACGTTTTTGAAAATGTTGCATCTCGCGACATTATCGCTTATGTTAAAGACATCGGCTTTTACAATCGTATATAATGTTTTTACATTAGCTTAATAGCCTTGATCTTAACAAGTATTTTAACTTTGCCTTTAATACATATATTAACTGCTTTTAACTAATTTTATCGAATTTGATGTGTAGCTAGGGTTCGATGAGTGCCGAACAAAAGTAGTCCTATGCCATTTGATCGATCCATTTTTCAAGTTAATGAGACCTTCAGAGTTAGGAATTCATACACTTTCAAAGTTCATGTCCTCTGTTATTTTTACTGGGAGCTGGCAAATGACTATCAATGCTACATCCGAGTCTCCATAATGATGATGAACTGAACTCAGCAGCCAATCTCGTTATGTTGAACTCAACGAGTTTCATAAATAGTGGTGACTATTGGCACTGGAGACTAGGGGACAAAACTACTTTTTTAGGCTGGATTGTTCACATTTGGTCTACTTCTTGTAATAAGAAGTGTGCCAGTAGGTAGCGTTGGTCATTGTCTGTTGGCAGATCGGTGGTATTCGGTTCCTGTATGACAACGTTGTGGAGTCCCTGGAGCGCTGTCGGACAAGCAGTGGTCTTGGCTGTATCCTGGCTCACAGCATGGGTCTCGGCAAGACACTGCAGGTGATCGCATTCATTGACGTGTTCCTCCGCTGCACCAACGCCCGCTGTGTGCTGGTTATTGTTCCCGTCAACACGCTGCAGAACTGGATCGCCGAATTTGACATGTGGCTGCCGGCAGCAGCGACTGGGTTTAGCGATGGAGGCCAGGACTGCTGTGGCACTAGAGAGAGTGACCCAGAAAACGTTCAGAAGTCTGGGATGAACATGTACTGCAGGAGTCGACAGTTTCGGCTTCATGTCTTGAACGAAAGCATGAAGACCAACGTCGCACGTGCTAAAGTCGTCTGTGAGTGTGATTATAGGCGCGTACAAGGCAACATAACTGAACTGAACTGACAGGGTTTTGTTTTTAACAAACTCACCAACGGGCAAGCAGGGCGAGTCACATAGTCACCGATGCCATTAGATGCTGCTTATTGTAATGCATTACAGCTTGACTATTGGTCATTTTGTCATAAACTAAATTTTTTCAGTTCAGTTCAGTTACATCACTCTGTACATGCCGTAATGTCGGTCGGTCTAAACTATACTGTGTCCGGTAAAAAACTAATCCCCTAGACATCGTGCAATAAAAATGTCAAATCTGAATGAATCTAAGTAAAGTTTCATACACTTAATCCGCAATAAATTTCTGAAGTGATTCCTAAATTTTATTGAAAAATATTATTTCTTACCATTGTTATTAAATGTTGAATATCGATAACAAAATATATTCGTTACCAATATGGCGTTACACAAATAAACCCCTCTGTTACTTTACATTTGCGTAACTCCAACAAACAACATCTAATTCGAACAAAGTTGTACACCAACAATGTACCGTTTATTGTCAGTCAAACTGCCAAATTTCAGTTAAATGTGCCTAAGAAAACAATAGCTACAGTGGCTTTTGTGAGGTCACCCCAAAACGCTTGAGTTTCAGGTCTTTACAGATAACGTTGACACAAAGGCTTGAAACTGAAGTGTTTTGGGGTGACCTCACAAAAGCTGCTGTAGCTATTGTTTGCTTCAGTAGATTTTACCAAAATTTGGCACATTGATTGCCAACAGACTGCACTGTCGACATAAAATTTTGTTAGAATCAGTCGTTTGTTAAAGTTACGCAAATGTACAGAAACAGGGGTTTACTTGTGTTACGCCATATTGGTAATGGAGATATTTTATTGTCAATATTCAACAACTAATAACTTTGCTAAGAAATAATATTTTTCAATAAAATTTGGCAAGTCGCTTCAGGAAGTTATTGGGAATTAAGTGTATGAAACGTTATTCAGATTCATTCAAATTTGGCATTTTTATTGCTCGATGTCTAAGGGATTAGTTTTTTATCGGACACAGTGTACATGAATTCTACTGAATTCTGCTGGGGTGTACAGACGAAATGGCTGCTGGAAATGTATCAGTGAATGATGTTGCTGTGCTTAATTTCATAGATGGCATATTGCTGCAGCCAGATTATTGGTTCACTCGGAAACATTGGTTTTATGGCGGGCTTATATTTTGCTGGTGTTTATTATTTGCAGATTGTTGTGGGCAGTACGAAACATTATGGGGATTAACTGACTCTGAAAACTGCTTGAAATTCAATCAGTTCAAACAGTGAAATCAAATCGCTTGCATTTATGATAGTTCGATATGCTGCAAACTAATCTGAGGTACATTTTGTCATATGTTGTAATGGACATGGTGGGCCTACTTTGGCAAATAATTACCGGTAAGTAGGTAATTTTGACTTGTGCATATTTAGCTGAAAATTACCCATTAAAGTGATGTGTGTGTCTATTTCTGTTAGCTGATTGGTGTGAGTGTGTTGGCATGCTGCAGCTCAGCTGTGACGATGAAGCAAGTGTTTGTGAAGTCACGTTTCTTGTAATGCTGTGTCTTCAGCTAGCTGTCACAATGTCACGTATGTCTGTATGTCTGTTTGCATATGCATGTGTTACTGTGTTTGCATTAGCTGATTGGCGTGAGTCTGGCGGTGTGCTGCTGCTGGGCTATGAAATGTATCGGCTGTTGACGACCAAACAGGTGCTTGTCAAGCCACGCCGACCCGGTAGACGATTGACCCACCAGCGGCCTGACGTGATCAACGTCGATGAACTGGATCACAACAGAGAGCTTCAGAAAGGTTTGCCTCTCTCACATTTTTCATCTGAGAAGACTGTGACAACTGCGAAGTGTAGTGACTGGTGAAATCATGAAACAGTAACATCACTGGTTCTCACCAGATTAGACTACTGTAGCTGGTCTGCACGGGCTTCCGGCATCCAGTCTGGCACGTCTGCAGTGTGTGCAGAATATGGCTGGTCGGTTTTCCTTAAACTGGATCACTGGGCATTAAGCACATTAAGTCTGTGCTACAGTGTCTTCGCTGGTGGCCTGTGAAAGCACGAATTGAGTTCAAGATTGCCACCATGATGCATGCTATTCGTCATCAGCATGGCCTGGCATATCTCAGTAACATTGTGAAATTTAACAGTGGAGATTCTGGTCGCAGGCCTCTGCTTTCCGCTACAACCAACGCAGCTGTTGTCGTGAGGACTCGGAGCCAGTTCGGAAAGCGCACCTTCTCTGTCTGCAGTCCGAAAATCCGGAACCAGATTTCTCCACACGTCAGAAACATTGAATCAATTTCGGCTTTTCGCAAAGCTCTCAAAACTTATCTGTTTACCTGTTTATGACATTGTAATGCACTATCGGTTTAAATATTTGTAGATAGGGCAATATAACACTGACATTGACATTGACATTTGACTGTGTCAAGCCACAACTGTGCACAAAATTGGCAGAGCAGGCATTTTGTTATGCAGTAATGTTCCCAATGCATGGATCTAACTGACTGAACAACTTAATCTACCAACATTTGATGCAACTTTCAAAAAAGACATTTTGGCACATTTTAATGCAGTTTCTACAATAAGCTGTACTTATCTGTTATATACACATTAAACAGGCCATGCGACATTCTTATGACTGTTCCACTCATTGGTATTTGGTCTGTCTGAGATATGTTAGCTGCATAGTCTACCGTCAGTTGCAATTCACTGTCATATACTGCAATGGAATGAGTGTAGTATGACATGAAATCATCTCCCAAAAAAGTACTATGTTAGCGGTTTTTTTGTAATCCTGAAATCCCGAGAATGGGATGCCACCAATCCCGGTATTTGGGATTGGCTAAAATGGCTGGGATCCCGGGATTCAGGATTCCGAGAATTGCAATCAGTAGTGATATGCAGTGTGGCTGTTATTGTGTGACAGGTTTTCACGAAGCATTGACTCGTCCTGGTCCTGACCTGGTCATCTGTGATGAGGGTCATCGCATCAAGAACTGTGGGGCCAGCACGTCTCGAGCACTCAAGAACATTCGAACTCGGCTAGTTGCTTACTTCTTTATTCAGACTTAGACTTTTACTTCACCACAACCACCAGTTTACATTCATTCATTGTTTAGTAATGACATCTGTTATTTGACAACACCGATCACGTGCCAGTCAGTTGTAGCTTTGTGTTGTGTGTGCTGACTGCAGATAGGTAAACACTCTTGGTAGATAATCAACCACCCCAGTCAGTTCGGCCTTCCATACCTCCAATAGTCAAATCGAGTACCGGCTTGACTGGCTAGACTTAAGGCACAGCATTTTTATCTGTGTTCGGTGGCATCTGCTGTTGCGTAGCTTTTAGATGGATTTTCATCTATAGCTATTGATGTCTAACGTTTCTCTTATTTTTGGCTGACTGGCGGTCGTTAAGGTTGAGCCATGGGTACGATGTGTCGTCTGTAGTCTGTTTGTCTGTAATGCATTTATTGAGGCTGAATGGTACACCTTACCAAAAAATGTCCAAATAGGTAAACAGGGTTGTCCAACAACTACTGTGTGGTTCCAAGTTGGACCCCCTTGAACCATTTTATTCCCCCCCCCCAATTACAGTACTGACAGCACCCCAAATACTTGCGTTGTGAATTGGGGCCAAACCGCTTTAGTTAGCGGCATGGTTACCATTGACACTTTATGGGAACTGGCCATCCCGCTATCTGACACTACCGTCCCCGACGAAATACATTCATTCTCCCAAAATAGGGATCCAGACCGTCCAAATTTGCGAGGTGCATTACAGTCGAACCATATCAGAGCAATGGTTACTAATAGCAGGCTACAGACATTTGCAGATGTCTATATCAAATGTTTTCATTGCTGACCCTCCCTTTCCCTCTAAACAGTGGTACTGAACTGATCCGTCATTCACATTTACTGGCCTTCAGACAGAGGCATACAGTCGGTCTTTATTAGCGACAGCTGGGCTTCTTGTTATGTCATGTCATCATTGTCATGTGCAGAAGGCGAATTGTGCTGACTGGGTACCCACTTCAGAACAATCTGCTAGAGTACTGGTGCATGGTGGACTTTGTCCGGCCGAACTACCTCGGCAACAAGACGGAGTTTGCCAACATGTTTGAGCGTCCAATCATGAATGGACAGTGCGTCGACAGCACCAAGTCGGACATTCAGCTGATGCGGTTTCGTTCACACGTCCTGCATAAACTTCTTGAAGGCTTTGTTCAAAGGTGGTGACCACGATGCTTGCAGTGTACAGGGTGCAGCCAAAAAATGATTCACTACGAACGTTGTTTCAACTTGGTTGAATGACAATTAATTTCCACAAAATTTTCAGCTGCTGCTGAAAATTTTTGCAGTATTTATTGCCGTTCGACTGAGTTAAAAGCAATTTTTGTAGTGGATCATTCTTTTTGGCCACACCCTGTAGTGTGTTGCAGTGGTCCAGATAAATTGGTGAAGTATTAACACCTTCGCTCTTTCCCCCCATTCAGGTGCAGAGCTTATCTCAATTAGTTACAGTTATGTGATTGTCAGCAAGCCTTTCTGTCGACCTGACGTTTCTCAGATTTACAGCTTGTGCTTATAATCCTGAAATAAGTACATTTGTACTGAAAATTGTTTTTAAAAATTTTGCAAAATTGAAAAAATAACACCGAAAAATTGCTGTAATTTAGATAACAACCCAGCGGAATCTTTTGCAAAATAAAGACTTGAAGAGAATAGGAACATTGTTTTTTTACTGTCAGGGTACGTAGGCAAAGTGTTGTATCCTCCTTCAACATTGTGAACATTCAAGTTGGCAGTTTTTCTATTTAAAGGAACTTCACTTTTATAAGTTTTTAGCACTGCCTTTTTGTGCACTTCTGTTGTAATTTCTGAATCAGCTAATTGGAAAACGTTTTGATACGTGTAGTGAACGTTGATGACTGGGAAAAAATGTATACAGTGAGAAGCATAGATCATTTTTTGCTGTACCTGTGTTTCGATAAGCTTTAGCTCCATATGCTATATGCATCTCGCAGCATTCGTACCACTTGGTAAGCCATTTTGATCCAATTTATTCACATTTTGAAAGCATGGTGGACTTTGTTGTTCTGGGCTATCTTCTGTTGCCAGTTACAGTTAGTTGTAGCATGTTATTATTGTGCTAATTGCAGGCGTAGTCATGCAGTGCTCAAGACATCACTGCCCATGAAAGAGGAGCACATATTTCTCATCCGAATGTCCTCCATCCAGCAGAAGTTATACAGTGAATTTATGACAACACTGCGAGCTTCTGGCATTGGTTCGTGGGCAAGCAGTAACAATCCGATCAAGGCTTTCTCTGTATGCTGCAAGGTTGGTACAGTTATTATCATTATCACTTATTATTATTATTATTGTCATCAATGCCATTTATATGGCACGCTTTTGCCATGCCTTAAATTGTGTGATGTGTTCTCTGTTGGTATTTTCCAGTGCCAACTATGTTATTTTTGTTACAAATTATCGTGGACAACTGCAATTCAATTGCAGTCATGACATGAATGGTGTGCTGCAGTGCTTACATACTGAACAAAGTTGCATTGCCTTCAGGTGAGTAGAAAATTCCTACCCTTAGCTGACAGTGTTACCGTCCCTTACTTGGTTAGGGCGTGGAGTCCACAACTGTTCTCGGTCTGCCATTTGACTGGCGCCTGATGAGTGACTGAGGCACGCAGGGTGAACAACTTGTCTGCCATCATTACCTGGCAGCAAACTGGCCAGGCGTTGAACTCACAACCTTTCAATCACACAATCCAGTGTCTCAACCGCTCATTAGCACTAGCAGAAAGCATGTAGTAATGTTAATATTATGAAGTTGTTTGCCTGGTAGTCTGGTTGCGTATTTATTCTCTGTCGTGTGCTGTGCGTTGCACGTAGCTTTGTTGCACATTTTTTTATAACAAATACATAAATGAATTATGATTTGGTGATTTGAATGTGTGTGGAAGTGCACTTCCCAGCACAGCGTCGTGCGATATTTCCAGCGCTGTTGTGTACTGTACAGATCTGGAACCACCCTGACATCTTGTACCAGTTCGTAGCTCAGCGGAAGGAAGATAACGACCTTGACCTAGAAGATGTGCCCCACAGGCCAGCAATGAATGGGAGGGGTGGCAACTGTAACAGCCCTACACCAATGACGATGATGATGTCACGGAGAGGTCATAGGTCACGGCTTCAGAGGTCAAATACCACCAGCTCGTTGGATGATATGATGAGTGCTGTAGATGTCAACAGAAAGGACTCGGTTATTACTTACGACTGGGTAGGTTGTGAGTGGTCTTGTATGTATATTATGTCCTGTGGTCTGGATAATTGCTTACTGTCTCATAGTTAATGTAGCATTCTGTTTTTTGGTCTTCGCTTTCTGCTGCACATTGCTGTAGATTATGCTAGTATCATTTTTCTTACTTGAAGGTACCCCCAGTTAGATACAGTATGTCATCACTGGGAAAGAAATGACAAGGTGTTAGCATTTTTTGTCATCATAACTACTGGAAATGTGAACAAAGTTAGGGAAAAATCTTGTCAAACTTCATTTTGGTGGACAGTGGTCATAATGGTGATCTATCAGTTGAGTGCCTGATGCTATAAGCACTTCCAAGCCACAGGTTTAGTTGATGAATGGTTATTAAAATGGTGTTTGTGCTCTTGAGATTATTCAGCATTTTGTAACAAATGCATTGTGTATATGGTTATTGTGATAGATCTGTTATGTATTGTAGTACTGATATGTATTATTTGTTGTGAACTGGCAAGGCGAACGAGCTACTGCGAGACTATGAGCTGGGAATCATTGAGCACAGTGGAAAGATGCTGATTCTGATGGACATTCTCTCGCAGTCTGTTGCCCTCCATGAAAAGCTTCTTGTGTTCAGGTACTCCATTTTTACATTTGTCAGTTCTCATGTATCACGGCTTAGTGGTGTAACGGTCTGGTGACCACAAGTTTGCTGGTTCGACTCTGGCTCAGTGCACTGCCAGGTAACAACCTTGGGCAAGTTTTTTATGCACATGTGCTTCTGTTAACTAAGCCATATAATTTGGTACTGGCCAAAGGGCTGTGACACTCTGCGGCTGGTAAGGTAACAGTAGGTCTGGCGTCACGGACTCAATGGTCTATCCACCTACAGGCTCAATGGCCAACGCCGGGGGATGAGCACCCAGCCGATGCTTTTTGTGGAGTATAGCACTTTACCTTTACATGTAACAGTGTAATGGTTATTGCATTGGGCGTGTGATTGCAAGGTTGCGGGTTCGACTCCCGGTCATTTCACTACCACATAACATCACTAGGCAAGTTGTTCACACACGTGTGGTGCCTCCATCACCAAGCTTTATAATTTGGTACTAGCTTATAATGCTGTGGTGTTAACGGCTGTATATTACATAGGACAGGTAATCTACCGCCTGGATAACTGAGCTGTGTCTGCAGTTCATGGGGGGGTTGTAAATTGAGATGAGCTCTGATGCTACAGTCAAAGAAAGCTGTGAGAGAGTGATGTTGACTGTAGGAAACTTGTGTCTTTTCTCACCTTATCTTTTATTCCCTTTGGAGTACAGTGTCGTGATAATTTGCTATTATTTGAGATGGTGCTAAAATAGAATTTTTCTGGATTAATTTCTTTGTTGATGTACTTGTAGTTAACTGTTGCAAGTATCACTAAAGACTCGTAGTTACAGTACAGTTAATGATTAGCGAGTGTGACATCTTATTCACTTCGGAAGCTGCTTGTGTTGTAGCCAGAGCTTGTTTACTCTGAATCTGATTGAAGATTACCTGAGTAGAACTGTTGTGCCTAACACTGAAGACACTTGGGCCAGAAACAGGAACTATTTCCGTGAGTTTATTTGCAGCTTTGCTCATTGCACACTTATGCACAAGTGTGGTGGATGCCATGATCATTATATTCCAATGTTATATCCATGCCTGATGTCAGAATTTCCAAGCATTTGTCGAACTTTGTTATTTGGTAGCTGAGTCCTTCTGATCTTGTGATATCAGACATAGTTGTGAAATTTTGATGGGCCAGGGGATTAAATGCTGGTGTGATATCATGACTTTGTGTATTTTTTACCAATGTGCCAGTATATCTGAAAAGCAGTGCAGTATGCATGTAGTTATTGTCGATCACTGATGACTTATAATGCGGTCATTGAATCATAAACCTGACCTTTGAAGCTCATTTCTGCTGCTGGAAATTTCAGAAACGCAGCACTTAACTGCTTCGAGTGCTGATCACGATGAAACCAAATAAGAGATGTAGACAAGATGTAGATCTTGTTAAAAATCATTTCTTTCTGCAGAATGCCGACATCACTGATGATGCTGTATTTGTTGAAAGTCATTTTTGTAGCTGTTGTGTACTTTTCAAAAATTATGCAGTGTTATGTTTCACTGGTTATATATTCCACAACTTGGGGTGTTGTTGCTTTCTTATCATGTCGTTTACCAAACTTGGATGTCATTTTTCATGTTTTGACTTAATATTATATGTTTTTATAGTTTTAGGTTTTGTTTTAATATTCATCCACTTAGTAATTCTAATTTTCAGTTATTAATTATGGTAATAATTATCAAGTGGATGAGTACAAACTGCATGTATGCTGCTGTAGGGCTAGATGGCAGCACGTCAGGTTTGGAGCGTGAACGACTCATTAACAAGTTTAATTCTCCCAGCAACGACGAAGTTCATCTGTTCCTGCTGTCAACTCGGTAATTAACTAGCCTGTTTCTTAGGCTGATTTTTTAATCTTTTAGTTAACTAACTAGTTAGCTAAATATTGGTTAACATCAGCTGAAGGCTTAACATTGGTGGGTGTCGGCTGGCCCCATCATTATGAGAGTTCACCCGGTTTATGTGATGAATGTAGCACAGCGCCAGGTAGCCACTTTGGACCAAGCCGATTAGCCTGAGCAGTAGATTCGCCTAAACTGGCAGTTGTAGTAGGGCATTTACCATTGCCCTAAAGCTAATTCTTATTTGCCATTTCGCAGAGGGTACAAGGCTGAGTTATCCTGATAGCTGTTTATATACTGAGATGATCTTCCTGTCAGCAGACAGCCACAAGTCCCAGTATTAATTAGGCCCTGCGTAGAGTAATCTCATTGATGGACACCGGCATGTTAAAAGTTTGAAGGTTAAGTGTTGTCTATAGCTCACAATTGTAACCCATCTAAGAGCTCCGGAGTGTCACCTGCCATATTGGATTACAAAGTGTTACTTCCACTTGACCATGGTGAAAGTGTCCTGCTCTGACCTCAGCTTAGCTGGTACTCGATTTATCTATCTCGAAAGAATGGAAGGCTGATTTGACCTTGATGGGTCTAAATATACCAATTAACTGCTGTAGTCTGTATCAGCATAGACGTATGAGAGTGTTATAATCTGTGTGTCACTTTACAGTGCTGGCTGCCTGGGTATTAACCTAGTTGGTGCAAGTCGTGTGGTGGTGTTTGATGCTTCGTGGAACCCATGTCATGACTGTCAGGCTGTCTGTCGGGTCTATCGTTACGGTCAGACCCGCGGTTGTCACGTCTACAGACTGGTCAGTGATAACACCATGGAGAAGAGGATCTACAACAGGCAGGTCAGATATTCAATATTGAACAAATTTTAAAATAGCTACACTCGGATCATTTGCTAGTGTAGTTGAGCGCATTAACAAAGTTGGTTGACATCGGGTTTGGTTTGTACTTAGGTGCATCGGTCTGCAGATTGGTAAACCATCTTGGTATCATAACTAGCCACCCAGGTCAACTCAGCCTGGCCATCCCTCTATGGGTAGGCACACTGAGTACCAGCAAAAGTGAGGCATAAACAGACACACCACTTGATGTACAAGCCCTATGTCTGTGCTCTCGCAGTGTAAACTGGTGTCCGGCTGAGAGCTATGGAAACAGAGATTAGTGCCACCCTATGGACTTTTGGCTCAGGAAGGACTTTACGGATTTTTTTTATGTATCTGTGTGCCAATGTATTTTAGCAACGTTGTCAGATTAAACAATGAATAATCTTGATGCCGACAGCTTTCTTCTTCTACAACTCTTGTCATGAGGACACAGAACCAGTTCGGGAAGCGCGCCTTTTCTTTCTTTGGTACAAAGATTTTGAAGCAGATTTCTTCCCACATCAGGAAAATTGATTTTACTTCGGCTTTTTGTAAAGCCCTCAAGACTCACCTGTTTGCCAGCTGACATTGTTATACCTCAATGCAAGATGTGACGTTAGCAAATACACGCTGTTGTTTCCGCACTGTTGACCAGCCAAGATTGACATCGTCACAGCTTTTTTGTAACTGTTTACTTGTTAACTTGTAGAATTGTTTGCTTTTGAGGTATAACAAAACAGATAGTGACTGGCATGTTGGTCATTATTGAAAATTTTTTCTTCTTGGTTTGTAAAATGTTGCTTTCAATCTTTAATCTCAGGCAACATTTTACGAACTTTGGGTCAAAAATTTTCAATGATGATCTCGAAACCAGTCACTATTTGTATATTATAATGCACTATCGGCCTAACTGTTGTAGATAGGGACTGCAACATCGATTATTGTGATTATAATTATGCAGGTGAGCAAGCAGGGAGTGTCAGATCGCATTGTTGATGAGATGAATACACAAACACTGCTTGAACGACGACAGATTGATGTCTTGCTTCATTATGAGGTAATAGTTATCATGTGGCTGCTTTAATAGACCATAATTGGATCTTGCCTCCCCTTTCATCTGTTTATCCAGTTGTCTGTTTTTCCCATACTAGCTTCTAGTTTAAAAACAGAGGTATAGTAGACACATTTAGTGTAACAATTCCTCAGTGCAGGAGTAATTGGTGTGCAAATTGTAGTTCAGTTGGAGTTGCACAGCTAAATGCGGAATTGCGGATATTATGTCATCACTGCAGCAGCATAGCTTTAAAGTTTTTATTATGTTTTTTCTGCATCTAAATGGTGCCAGAGGCAGTATATTTGTTATTTATCTGTAAAACTTTGGTTGATAATGTAGCTGAGGCCAAAGATGAACCGATCAGGTATTGAGGTCGATTAATTATTAATAGGCCCACAGTTTTCCACGGTAGATTTTGCCAAATTTTGTGGGCCATTTCGCAAAATTTCGTTGTTCACCGCGACACAAAATTGTCCAAATTATGCGGCTTACTGCGGCCTTCCGTTTGTGCATAAACTAAGCTTTATTCCGTTTAAACAACTTCAGTTTTTGTATGCTGGCATGGCGCTCAGTTATGCTAGTAATGTACAAAGGAAATTATTGATCTTTCTTTTTTTCAAAGGTGCAATTTCAATTAGTCGAATTGTGTTAATTTACGATTGTGCCGTATACGATGGCAATTATTAGTAGTGACGCAGTTTTAGGCAGTTCAGTTTGATTTTTCTCTGTGATATAGTTAGTTTGAAGCCAACAATCGTACTAAACTACTAATCATCGGTCATTTTTTAGTTTTTGTAAAATTCCATGAAATTCCATGGCAATATCAAAATTCCGTGGAAAAGGGCAAATTCCACAGCTCGGCTTGAAATTCCACAGCCCGTGGAAAGCTGTGGGCCCTAATTATTAACTACTTAAATATTGCAACATCTTAGCTTGTTAATTATTATTATTCAGACATTTGTAGTTAAAAGGCTGTGTTTCATGGTATACCAAGACTTTGCCTTATCATACTGATGTACGAAATGCTGTGTGTTGTAAGTTGCCAATCACTACAGGGATTTGATATGCAAAACTTTGGAAGGACAAAAACAAACTGAGTATTTAGTGCATCAAGTAGAGGCATCCACATTGCTGCATCATCACTAATTTTCTACTCAAACACTCACTAGTCACTCACTAGTGCAGTGCATTGTGGTATGTCAGGATGTGGATTTGCCTTTGGTTGATCCGACAGACTGCGAGTTGAAATACTCCGACGAGGTTATTGTCAACGTCATCAGAAGACATCATCACTGGCTCACCAAGGTACTCGCCAAGCTACTATTGTTATGCGATCCATATAGAGAATTTGGTATTTGTATATTAACTTAGCATGAACATCCCAATTTTCAGCTAAACTACTGAACCGGAACTGCTATAGGCTTTCACGCATCTAGTGAGCATTAGCTCAAATTTATTACCTCCACCAAGGAGGTTATGTTTTTGCCAGAGTTTGTCTGTCTGTCTGTCTGTCTGTATGTTAGCAAGATAACTCAAAAAGTTATGGACGGATCTTTCTGAAATTTTCTGGGAATGTCGGGAATGGCAACAACTGTTAGTGATTCAATTTTGAGGGTGATCTGGAAGGAATCCTGGATTCTGGATCACTTTGAAATTTTTGTTAACATTGCTTTCAATGGGGCATAAGGGAAACCACTGCCAGACCGAATATGGTGCTGCCATCTGGCGAACAACATGGCGTTGGCAGAGGTTTGTATTGTTATAAATTAAAAGACGCAAAATTATTATTCCCAAAAATATAAATGAGAGTTTACTGAAATATACGAACATTTATACGAAATTTATAACTGCAAGGAATTGTCGGTTTAAATTCGAAAGCATCCAAACTGACCAAACCCTAGAGCTTTGGCGTTTTAAACAACAACTTTTCTACGTCTAATCGCTAAAGATATGTTATAGCTAGGATAATGCAGACAACGTCATTCGACAGCTAAATGTCCGCACTTTCTTGGACATCGGGGCGTTTCTGTCTGAAAAATGCTGAGGACTTAATTTTGTGGGTGTTCTTGAAGTGACTCGAAAGGCTTTAGCGGTGGAGATTGGAATTTTTCGTGCTAAAAATAGCAACTAGAGTGGGTTGTAGAAAATATAACTTATGGCTAGAAATCTATGTTTTTATTACCTCCGCCAAGGAGGTTATGTGCTTGGCGGAGGTCTGCGCTCTTCGAGTGCTTTTCTAATTGTTACTTGTATAGCGTAAGATTGACAGTCAGCACATTTTAAGCTTTGACTACACTTTACGCACAACAGCAGCTACTGAGCACTGTAGCGCATCTTAGCTGTCGCAATTCTGTCCGTCTGTCACATAGGTGGATCAGTTCAAAACGGTGCAAGCTAGATCACCAATTCTTCACCGTCGGCTGCCTGTAAGACTCTAGTTTCACGATCTGTAAAGCTTTTCCATAAGTTCGAAAGGGGTCACCCCAAGTGAGGGCGCTAAGTGACAGGTGGTAGGTGAAATTTGCAATTTTTAGCCAGTATTGGAATTCATGCAGTGGATATGGCACTAGGTGTCATCCGCCGTTGAGTCTAAATGAAACATCATTGTGAGCTTAGATTTCGTTCGCACCGGGCCTTCACACATGCATCGCTGTCGAGCATTTTCCTTTGCGTTAGCTGATCTTTTTTGTTTGACTCTGCTACTACTTCTGCTTCTATTACTGTTGTTTACAGTGCATCTGTGTATTCCAGCTGCCGTTTCAGCATGAGTCGTTGATACTGGATCAGAAGGAAGGGAGACTGACTCAGTCTGAGAAGCGTATGGCACAGCAGAGCTATGAACATGAGAAGATGATGGCGGGTCGACCCTCGGCAAGGTCATACTCACCGCCGCCCTCTCGACCCAGGAGACTTTACTCGCCACTGCCATTAGCACCACCAGTACTCACACCCAGCACTACTCACAGGTTTATTCCTTCTTTCATGCTTGATAGGTTGATGGTGCAACATCAAGTCAAGACTGTCCTCTAAGTTCCGAAAACGTGCTTTTTTTGCAGGCCCTCACGCTAGAAACAATTTACCCAATGAACTGCGGCATATCTCCAATGCTCTACAACTGTTAGAAACATTTAAAGACTAGATTTTTAAATAATGCTTTTGGCTAGTTTTGTTTTTACGCGCGAAAGCAGCTATGCTTTCAGCGTGTCTTAGCTATCGCAATTCTGTCCGTCCGTTTGTCCGTCCGTTTGTCCGTCCGTCTGTCACACGGGTGGATCAGGCAAAAATGGTCCAAGCTAGGGTCTCCAAATCTTCACCATCGGCTGCCTGGAAGACTCTAGTTTCAGGAACCGTAAAGCTTTTTCATAAATTCGAAGGGGTCACCCCGAACGAGGGCGCTAAATGAGAGGGGGGTAGGCAAAATTTGCGATTTTTAGCCAATAAGTCACTGTATCTCAGTAACAGTGCGAGATAAGGCCTAGGTTACTATTAATCACTAATAGGAAATAGTATACTGGCTTTCGATTGGCGCTGAATTCAATGACCTTGGATGACCTTGAACGCCAAAATAGGGGGTTTTACGGATTCTTTTGCGATATTGGGCTGCGCAAGTCTATAACATTCACAAGGAGGCGCCACCGTCGCCAACGCCACACGCGCCTATGGCCGATGTGTATTATGGTCCCGATGGGCCGAGTCCAAGTGATATGCAATTTTCGAAACTATAACTACTGAACTGGAAATGCTATACGCTTTCGCGCGTCTCGTGAGCTTTGCTCAAATTTCTTGCTAGTTAACTGTTTTGTCTGTGATTTTATACTGTTCAGTGGTCTGTTTTAGTTGTACATTGTTGATATCTTTTCATGTTAAGGCAACATCCAAAAAGTGACGATGATACAGTAGCCTACTCAAACTGTGTACTGGTAGTCAGAGCTCACAAAGTACAGACTGTTATATGACACTCTACAGGTACAAATCTTGATGACGTGTCTTACGCGAAATAAAAGTAGAATACAAATGTTTTATTCTGTTAACAGGTCCAAAATTTTAATCAAATTTTAATCGATTGCAAAAAAGTTTTCACTGATTAACTTTTTTAACAATTAATCATCAACAGTTAATTTTTGCACCTTTAGAAAGTTAGTTTTAGTATTTACTATTAGCAGCTGCAGTAGTGTGCTGGCTGTCTATGCTGTGTGTGTGTGCAGTTATCCTGACAGGAGATGGTCAGATTTTGCAGCCGATGAACAGTCATCATCATCGCACTTTGCCAGCCATCCGTCCTTCGGCGCCAATCCATATCTGTCACAAACAGTCCAGCTTAAAGCCGGTGTCTTCGTTCGACAGATCAAAACAGCGAAAGGTAGACATAGTCGATAACTGGTTTCGCTGCATCATTTGTTATTTGTAGTGTGTATATGAGGTTAAAAAGTAAAGCAGGCTGTGCCCTTTTGTACTGTACTTAGGTAGCTCATTGTCTCGGACTAAATTCGAGTTACGACGGACTAACTGCTAAGTTGGCATGCATAACGGTGACTTATCGCTAGTTTGGGCGTAAATGAGGGACTAAAGTTAGTCTCCCTTGCAACCAAACATAACTGGTTTAGTCTGGTGTAAATAAAGTTGTTAACGACACAATTATGAACATCGTTCATCATACAACACTTATGGATAGTCGGTATACATTACTGACACAATTTTAGTATTAAAACTTAACGAATAGAACATCATTGCCTGATTTTGTTCGCACATTTCTGCATCTTGCATTTTTGCTGCCCGCGTTGCTGTAATTAGCCTATCATATAGGCCATGGGCGTCATGAATATTAATGTACTGCCTGTAGCTGCAGAAGCATGAGCAGGCAACATCTTTGCCGACGCATGCATGCGTCAATGCGAGAATGGGCGACTTCATGCTAGGGAATTCCAAAAATGAAATTACTCGACATCAGCTATATCGGGACTTGCTAGTTCGACCGCTACGACACCTTATTGCATACCGACTAACTTTGTCAATTAGTCTCTGACTTGTTAATCCCGACGTCGCTGCTAGTCTCGGCATAAACTAAGACGTTGTTATGCATGCAGCCTCTGGTCGTGGCCGTTGAACCCGTAGGTGGAATGGCGGATAGATCACTAAGGGCCGGTTTCTGGATCTTAACTGGCCGGTCAAGTTAGTGTTAACTGACAGATTTGCATAACTCGCATTTCCCGTTGCACTAACCACAGGTCAAAATAGCCGTCAAATTAACTGGCCAACATCGGGCAGTTAGCTAACCGTCAATCGTAGTTATCGTATTTAACGCAACTTTTTGCAAGCAGTTAATTGAAGAATGTGATACTATAAAACGATTTTACCATATATAGCATTGTCTTCAAAACGCACGAGGAGACATTTGCTGCTACAAATTTTACTACAAAATCCATTGATGAATGGACAAAATGGCTGTCCGCATATTGCTTGGCTGGCTTGTGCGCTGGCTGAGGAGCGCTTGCGCTCATTAATATTCATGATGCCCGCCTGCACTAGGCCACGGCCTAGTGGCTAGGCGGAAGTGATAAGTGTCGTGTGCGTCGTTGCTAAGCAACTATAGTTTACCGCTCAGTTAGCTGACAGCCAGTCAGATTTTGTTCAGAAACGCACACAAACTTAACTAGCGAGTTACAGTTAACAGACGGTTTGCTAACTGATCAGTTAACTAAAAGATCCAGAAACC
>Ga0209367_1002366_pt1 | contig 24832 bp, 24 predicted proteins | sample WorMetLIZISLAND2_FD_187412 | JGI IMG/M metagenome (GOLD analysis project Ga0209367, IMG submission 187412) | Marine gutless worms symbiont microbial communities from Max Planck institute for Marine Microbiology, Germany - Olavius geniculatus... ... | reverse complement strand
CCTTTGGCACGTGACGCGGCTCTAGGTTGGGGTGTTAACGCAAGTACGAAATTTGGGGGCACCGCCCCCCTTAAAATTTGGGAGGGCAAAAACGTCCAAAATTTAGTACTTTTTACGACAACTTTCGAGTTTGACCGCAAATATCTCTGAAAACGATGAAGATAGCGACAAGATCTAAACGGCGTTGACGAGAAGGATCCTTTGTGCGTTGAAGAAAAAAAATTTTGTGAAATTCCGTCCACTACGAACAAAGTTGTAAGCGCTCATTTTGACCTACCCTAAGTCGCATTATTCGGAAGACCATATTTCGGCCCCTAGGGGGTGCTGCGCCCCCAAATTTTTACACGCGCTAGAGAATCACCAAGTCTTACTAGCGCACCCCCCACCGGGGACGGGGGCCCCCCTTACAACTTTTTTCAAAGGGGGTCAAAAATTGGCTTAAAATGTAGCGTATTAGACGAAGGATCTTTGGAGCCAAAGGGAGTAGCTTCATGAGACTGAGTTATAAGCGTTAATGTTGACCTACCCTAAGTCGCATTTTTCGGAAGATCATATTTCGGCCCCTAGGGGGTGCTGCGCCTCCAAATTTTTACACGTGCTAGAGAATGACCAAGTCTTACTAGATCACCTCCTACCGGGGACGGCGGCTCCCCTTACAACTTTTTTCAAAGGGGGGTCAAAAATTAGCTTAAAATGTAATAAATTAGCGCTTATAACTTCAGAGTTAGGGGGTGTAGCCCGACGAAACTTTGGCACCTGACGTATCTCTATGTTGTGGTGTTAACTCAAGTAGAAATTTTGGGGGCACCGCCCCCCTTAAAAGTTGGGAGAGCAAAAAACGTTCAAAAATCCATGCGATTTACGACAACTTTCGAGTTTGAGCGCAAATATCTCTGGAATCGATGAAGATAACGACATAATCTAAACGGCGTTGACGAGGGCGATCCTTTCGGCATTGAACAAAAAAAATTTGTGAAATTCCGTCCACCATGAACCAAGTTATAAGCGCTAATGTTGACCTACCCTTAGTCAACAATGCGCGTTCGCCGTATGCCAATGCATTTGAGTTTGGGCCACGTGACTTTGATGCCGGGGAAATTCTCCCCCCTCCTCTTTACTTCCCCCCCTCTAATTTTCCCCATTCTGACTTAGGGCGCCGGGCGGACTCAAGTTTGGCTTTGCCCCAAATTTCTAGTTTGTTTTTAAGTTGCTTCAAAGTTGAAACCAGTAGCACCCATAATCTCTGGTGTTGGAAATTCGCAACTGCGTGTCAGAATTCAATTGGTAATTTGCGGTGTCTCTTCAAAAATTGCTGCTTTTTGTGTTACCTACCTTTTTAACGCACGACACTGCTGGCTTTATTTGTTGGCTGTTTGGCTGTGGACAGCTATAATGCATTTGTACTATGCTCGTTTTATCAATCACTTTCTCCATGACGTTGGTCTTGTGCCGTGTCGAGAGCCTTTCGTTAACCTGCTCACCCAGGGCATGGTGCTTGGTCGCAGCTACAGGCTGAAACATTCTGACAAATATCTACAACCGCATCAAGTCGACTGCTCAGGTCTGCTGTTAGTTATTTAGCTGCATCATAAGTCTTGCCTGGCAGTTTTTTTTTTGTCTCTGTGTCTGTTTGTTTCATACAGGCTCTTAACTTGAAAACAAAGAAAAACTCAGAAAAAACACCCATTCGCAAACTTTGCCTAGGGCGTCAGCAATCAGCATGCCAGTTTTTTTCTTCAAAAGGTCAAAGGTAAAGATTAGGGTTGGGTTTGTGCAACTTTATGGATCGTTGCGTTGGCTGTTGTTAATTACACTATACTCACGTTTATGAAACCACACTTGATTCCTTTTGAACATTCTCTGAATATTTAGTATAAATCCAAACATTTTCCACGGAGATACAGAGAACAAGTCATGAGTGGGTCATTTTTTCCGAACATAGTGTGATTATTGTGTAAAAGTAGTTACCGTAATTGAGACGTGATACGAGTAGATGATATTGTATTATGCTGGAACTGAAAGTGTCTGTTTAGTGTGTTGGTTACACGTGAAGTAGAGCGGACATCTCAGTAGAGTGTTGTGCACTCCGAGCACTTTTAGTTTTTGACGTTAGTGAGAAATGCTACAGTTGATGTGAGATTGATTCATTGCTTGCTTGATAATAGGACTTACTCTACAACTACCACACTACTATAATATTACTACTACTACTACTACTGCTACTGCTGCTGTTACTACCAAGTCTCAGCAGGGTGTTGTGCACTCTGAGTACTTCTGGTGTTTGATATTAATGAATAATGCTGCAGTTGATAAAAGATTGACTGATTGTTTGGTCGGTTGATATTAGGGCCGGTGCCAGTGGAAGCGTCTACGGGGCAAGAATTAACTGTTGAGTGGGAGAAAATGAGCAAGTCTAAATACAATGGTGTCGACCCTCAGGTATGCAGACTACCACTACTCACACTACTACTACTACTACTACTACTCTACTACTAATTACAGTATTGCTACTATGGGTACGTGACATTTGGGCACCACCATTTCGGTGCTGCCATTTGGGTGCTCGCCATTTAGGCACCGGACATTTGGGCGCCGTGCTTGGGCACTTTACATGTGTCATACTTGTAACGAGAAATGCTTCACAATCTTACAAGTGACATGGCGGCTGCTATGGACAAGTTTCGCCTTGCACAAGGCTTGACAGTTTGGTATTAGCCTCATTAATGTTACTAACAGAGTTAGCTTTGATTCTAATGCTAGTATTAGTAACACAGACTGTATATTGCTTAATTATTTCTGCTGCTGTAGTTGAGATATGTCACATGTTTCAGGATGTTATCAGTGAATTTGGAGTTGACACAACGCGTCTTTGCATTCTGTCAAATGTGGCTCCAAAATCAGAACGTCTTTGGTCAGACGATGGTACGAACATTTCTTCCGAGATTTCACTGGCCACAACTGTTCACATAACAGTTTTGTTCTTTGATTGACTTTTTTTCTCAAATAAATAATAAACAAATTATAATTCAGAGTGCTGCACGCTCTTGTCTGGTTGTAGTTGTAGTTGTTGTTGTAGTTGTCATCTGCAGTGTTCATAGAAGTGCTACGCTGGCAAAATCTTGTCTGGTCTGTAGTCGTAGTTGTTGTTGTAGTTGTAGTAGTGTAGTGGTTGTTGTAGAATTTGTTGTAGTTGTTGTCGTCTGTAGTGTTCATGGGAGGCTGCACTTTCAAAGTCGTGTCTGGTTTCTGGTAGTAGTAGTTGTTGTTGTTGTATTTGTAGTTTTTGTTGTCCGTAGTGTTTGTGGGAGTGCTGCGCTGGCAAAGTCGTGTCTGGTCACTGGTATCTGAGCTGATTTCACAACGTAGCAACTTAGACACCTCTACTACTACCGCAACTACTGAGGGTCAGCAGAGTGCATTGGACGCACATCAGCTGCAGCAGATTGAAGACGAATTGCTCTCTGTTCGTAACATCGCTGTCAAGGAGGTCTGCCACCAACCATTATTCTAACCACAATTTTGGACAGCACAGATGGGTTATGTTTTGGGGCTAAGACTCATTCTCTTCTTTTTCTTTTACCTCACTTCCAATCAGAGTGAAATTTTGCACGATGATGAGTAGTAGGTTAAATTTTATAATGCCAGTTTTAAATTTTGGGGGCCCTTCCCCAAAAATTTTACGGGTCAAAAACATGCAAAATTTGACCTGATTTTGGACGACTTCAGAGTTCGACGGCAAATATCTCCTAAATGGATGAAGATATTCAAAATCAGACTAGGACATTTTGTACAGCGATTCCTTTTGCGTTGGGTGAAAAAAGTTTGATGAACTTCAGTCCACTAATCATGGATATTAAGAACTGAAATCCTACCCACCTAAGTCGACTTTTTCGGAAGGCCATTTTTTAGCCCCTAGGGGGTCCTGTGCCCCTAAATTTTTACATGCACTAGAGAATGACAAAATCTTGCTAGCGCACCACCCATCGGGGACACTTACAATTTTTTTCAAAGGGGGTCACAAATTGGCTTAAAATGTAGCACATTAGCCACGAGAACTTTGGAGCCAGGGGGAGTAGCTTCGTGACACTTTGCCACGTGATGTGCTGCTTGATGTAGATGATAACCTGTGTAGAACTTTTGAGGGGCACCGCCCCCCCTTACAATTTGGGAGGGCAAAAAACGTCTAAAATGTAGTATGTTTTATGACAACTTTTGAGTTTGACCTCAAATATCTCTGGAACGAATAGAGATATCGACAAGCAGTAAAAAGCGTTATCAAGTACTATTAATCGCACGTTGAATAAAAAAATTAATGAACTTTGGTCCACTAACACCAGAGATTACGCGGCTAATGTTTACGCATCCTAAGTCAACAGTGCACGTTTTGCGTATGCTAATGCATTTAAGTGTGGGCCACGTGACTTTGCTATCGGGGGAATTTCACCCTCTAAATTCCCCCCCCCACTCGGACTTAGGGCACTGGGCGGACTCACGTTGGGCTTTGGCCCAAATTTTTAGTTATTATTAAATTATTTTTTAGTTCATTATTATTATTGTGCATAATCGACTCGTTTATGATTTACTGTGCATTTAGGTGACGTTTCATATGAACAAAACCTTTTTGATAAATGCTGCCATATCAAGACTTCACAGTTTCACCAACATTCTCAAGGTCTGTCATTGTTGTTGTTTTACCAACACTCAAAATCTGTAGTAGTAGTAATAGAGGAGGTAGTAGTAGTAGTAACTGTTGTAGTTGTTGCTGCTGCAGTTGCAGTAGTTGTAGTAATTGCAGTACCTGTAATTGTAGTTGTTTCTGATGAATGCTGACATACCAAGACTATGCAGTCTTATCAATGCTAGTAATAGCAGTAGTAGTAGTTCTAGTTGTAGTCGTCGTCGTTGTTGTTGTCTTACCATCAGTCAAAGTCTATAGTAGTAGTAGTTATTGTTGTTGTTGTAGTTGTTGTAGTTATAGTTGTTGTTTTTTTACCACTACTTTTAAGGTCTGTTTATTCTGTTATGTCATACTGTTAAGTTTTGTTGTTACTTTTTAGTTACATACTTACTGACTAATTCACTGTTTTTTTGTGTTGAATGTGTCATCTGAAGCGGTGTGTCATAGTCCTTCTGTATGAGAGATCTGTTGCAGTGTGTCACAGTCTTGAGTGTTGTGTGTAGAAAGTGCCATCTGAAGCAGTCTGTCATAGTCCTCAGTATGAGAGGTCTGTTGCTGATCTGGTCATAATGCTGGGTCCATATGCTCCAATGTTTGCCAGTGAGTTGTGGACTGGGCTTGCAAGTGTTGCACGCAGCACTTCATACTTTGATTGGGTACGATCTGTTCTTTATGTCGTGGCTATAAGCATCGATTTACTCATGCAAGGTGTTGTTAACGTCGCCGAGTTTTTCAAGGTTTAAAAACCTCGTCTGAGAAAATTGGATGGAATGTGCATGCTCATTTTGTTTGATTCTCTCGAAAGACATTTTTTGCCTGCTAGCCAAAAGACACCTATCAGAACCTCGGACAAGGAAATCAGATGCGTCGTCCAACTTGTTTGATTGTTTTGTCTTAGAGGCTCGAACAACATCTCACACGAGGAAATTTCTATGCATAGTCATGGTTTTAATCAGCATCACAGCATACATTTTCTAGTATCTCGGAATACTTCACACCAAAATTGCATGTAGCGAGTATCTTATCTTAGTTTTTTTTATGGCATTTTACCGATGTTTTTAAGCTACTTATTTTGTATTCATTGGAGGCAAGTATTTGCTTGTACAAGTATGTCAACAATCTCCTTCTTCATGTTAACTCATTATGTGCTAGTATCTGACTGATAGGTGGAATGCATTGTGGGTTTTGTTTTGTGTGCAGTCAAAAAGTGTCTTGCAGCAGCAATGGCCGACACTCGATGAAGAATTCCAAGTTCCGATGTTAGTCAAGGTGAGATTTCTTGAGAGCTGGTAGTTTGGCTTTTGCATGCAAAAAACTAGGGATAGGGGAGGGGGCAGAAAATTTGTTATTATTATTTATTCGTATATGTTTGCACATAATAGTACTCACGAGAACTTAAGAAAAGCTACTGCAAAATTTCAGACTAAATGCAAACAGTATATTTTCAGAAAAACTTTGAAAACATGCTAAAAAGTGCACAAATTTTTTGAGGGTTCAATAGAAATTTTAGGGACACACCTGTTTTTTCTGGGGACAGACAGAAACTGGAAGCACGGGTTTTTTAGGCCTTACTGTTAAGCGGCATTACTTGAAACTGTCAAGAGTTTGTCACTGGTGTTATTGTATCGTGGTCTGACTGTCCATCACACTTGTGCATCCTGCTAAAGCCGTTAGATGGATGAGATGCCATTTCACAGGGACACATGTACCGTACCCCCAAGTAACATTTGGTTGGACAATGGCCCTGATCTTTTGCAATTCAAGAGGAATTAAGCTCTAAATTGGAACTCCCCTCAGTTAAGGTTTTCGTTACAAGATGCAAGTTGTCTATATTCTGCCAACGTCTCAAAGCTCATCTCTTCGCCAAATCATTTCCTGAACTGTACATTAACTAATCTCTCCATTGGACCTATCGGTAGTTCATATTACTTAGGTCACTTTAAAAATTTTCGGATTGATTGATTGTGGCCTAACTAACATGTGACTTGCAGCAATGCTTTCTACCACCAAGTGACTTTAGCACTTCTTTCAATTTCCAGTAGTTAAAGACACGACAGTTAAAATGTGACAGTTTTTGTCATTGATTTTTCGGCTGTTTAGTTACGTTTTGTGTAGTTTTATTTAGTTTTGTTTTATTTAGTTTACTGTAGTTCTGTTTCGTTTTAACTTAGTGAGCTTGCCAGTTTGTTGATTAGTTAGGTTATTTCATTCATGCAACATACCGCAACTCGACAGTTTCTCGCTGTAAATTATCGAGTACCGTAGCATACTCGGTGTCTTCGATGCATCATCGAGTTTCGCAACTTGATGGTGCATCGCACATCGAATCCTGGAAACTCCGAACTTGAAAATCAACATGACATTTTTCGTCTTCTATTGTGTTGGGTGCAGGTGAACGGTAAGGTGGTATTTGATGTCGCTCTACCAATGCATTACAGCGAGATATCAACACTCACCGAACAACAGGCTCTGACGTTAGCCCAGCAGCACTGCCTCTATGAAACAGCTGTCAATCAACAGCCAGTCATCAGTCATAGACTCACCATTGACACGGACAGTATCAGCGTTGATCTGCATTTCACTGTACGACAGAAGAAGAAGAAGACCACAAAGACATCAACTCTGTCTGATCAACGAACTCACAACGACACTGCAGGCCTAGGCTGCTAGTACTGTAGACATCCTGCTAGGCTATTTACAGTTTGACACCAAGAGATCATTGATTGATTATATTTTTGTCTATAAATTATCGAGTACCGGTACTCGACGTTTAATGCGTTTCTGTCGAGCGATCTACCCTTGGAACTGAAAAGCAGTGACCTTAGCAGACATTGTTTTAAAAAAGGCTTTAATACAAGATTATATGATGGCGCCTTCTTGTAGCAGGCGCCCCTGAGAACTCTGTTTAAATCACTAATGTAATTCGTGCAGATCTGACATTTTTTTGAGAAAGGGGGTTTGGTTGTATCGCCATTGGACAAAAGGGTGGGGTGCAAAAATGTTTTTTTTTCTGCAAACAATTATCACAGATTATTTGCACTCGATTATTTATACCCCCACTTTTAAATTTGTGGTGACGCCTTTGTTTGTTTTTATTGTTTAAACTGCACTAAATTTGGTCAGTTGATTCTCGGGAATGTAACTAAATTATTATTGCAACCAGATCTCATAGTTTAAGGCTATAATGCACTGAATTCGATTTGGGCTGGGGCTCCGACCCAGACCCCACACTTTACCCCAGATCCCGCTGAAAGAGCTACAGGGGTCAACAGACGCTTTAGCTGGAGTTAGGGGGTCCTACTTTCAAGGGGAGGAAAAGAAAACAAAGGATAGAGACAAGGAAAGGAGGGGAGGGAAGGAATGAGAGGGGATGAGAAGGGAAGGGGAGGGGGAACACCTTCTGGATTTTCTCCTTGCGGAAAAAAATTCATAGCTACGCCACTGCCTATTAAATTTACCAAAATACGTTGGCGGCCGCCAAGATCCCGTCTGGGGCTTTTATCCCTATACCTGGTGGGCGCAGCTTGCGCCCAGTAATAAATACACCGTGTCCCAAAATTAGCGGCCCCCTACAGATAAGCTAGCGTAAAATCGTTAATACCTGACAGAGTTTTACAAAATTTAAATCAGTCATTGAGACAATCATTCTGAACTTGACTTTAAAGTTTGAGCTTAAAGTGGCCACTTTTGGCCTTGACGCCTTGACGCAAGATCATGTCTTAGTCTAAGGTGGGTACGGTGCTGCTTGATCTTTTTGTCAGTAACAGTGCATTAAACGTATATTAATGTAAACGAACTCTGACGTCATAATGACGTTACACTGAGCACACACCAGGGTAATTTGTGTGACCGTAAGTAATGTTAAGATACTGCAGTGTACGATATTTCGTTGAGATCCGTGAACTACAAACTGAATTAGGCGTGTTTGAAGCGGGGGCGCTAATTTTGGGACACGGTGTAGATGGAAAATTTTGTTAAGGGTGTATGCAAAATTGCTGTCACCTGAAGCGCTGATTATAGCTCAAAATGCACCACAAAACGTTTGGCCTCAAAAAATTCGCGTGCTTCCGGCTAGAGCCGCGAAAAAGTAGGGACGGCGGAAATGTTTTTTTTTCATTTCATATCATGGCATGTTGTGCGATATTAAACAACAACTGATAAAAACAAGTTCACACACTTAGGCCTAATAGTACTCGTGATGATGAAAACATAAGTGAAAATACTGCAGCATAACAGACTAGATGCGAACAGCCTTTTTTCAGTAAAACTTTTAAAGCAAATACAGACTACAAAAAAATGATGATCTAATAAAAATTTTATGTTCACAAGGTTTTTTAGAGACGGACAGTGCGACAATGCACGTGGCAAAAAAAGCGCTGCAGGACGATTCGTAACTTATGCTGCGCTGCACTCTAATGCTGATGCGGTGCTTCAAGACCAAGACGCTGATAACGAATAGGCCATAACAACAATTTATAACAACATAATATAACATAATATACAGTACTATAATATAATACAGCGAACTGCAGGCTTGAAAATGATTATTACGTATAAATAGGTTTATACGGCTTTTGGTACGTTGCGATACGTTATATGATTTGCCACGCCTGATAGTATCTTTCACGTAGAGAAACAGTTTATGTCAGTGCACCGAGCAATTAACGACATTATGTAACTATCAGACGTTATCAGTTATTGCTTTAGCAGATGAATGACAGACTAGCAAAAAATCACTGCCGCGGGCCAAACGTAGTATAGGCTAAATCGCAGCCGTCAACTAGGACCTATAGCATGTCTGCTAGTGACTGATAATACAACCGCATTGCAATTGCAGCCAGACATTTTGAAATAGATTCTATTCAAAGTGCTTTAAATCAGCCGGGAAACGGTTAGCATTCCATTCCATTCTTTAAGGGTGCAATCAATAACACTAACTATGGAATTTTAAATGTGGCACTTAGAACTGTCTTTTCCGTTGAAAAACGTTTAATTACAAAAGATTATAAGATAACACTCGAAACATAGGCTATTGTTAACCAGAAACTCTGCGTTTGAGTAATATTGAAACCTCAAACGAAATAACTTAATACTTATTGTTAACGGAAACCACGCCAGGAAGCATAAAGCCTATGGGTACTATATGGTTTGTTGCATGACACTGACATCTATCTCGACGCAGTTTTTGGCCGACCGTTAAGGTCGAGTTTTTGGTACTATGTGTCGTTTGTTGTCGTTGTCTGTCGTCTGTAACGCATGTATCGCGGCAAAATTGTCGGACTTACGGGGAAACGTAGTAACGATTAATTAGCCCTGTCTAATGGCTCTTCGCATACATAATTTTAGCGATCCAGTGCAGGGAAACGTTTTCAAATTAGGGGCTGAACAAAGGTGGGGTGGGGAAAATGTGCGCTTTTCGCCAGTCGCCATATTTCAGAAACAGTGGTCATACTACGTCGTAGGGGGTCGGCGATGGTACCGTCAGATACGACAATGACGAGTTGCTATAGGTTGGCAATAGTAGGCATAACTACGTCTTAGTCTATCTGCAGCGGTTTAGACAAAGTTGCTGCCCGCAGCAATCATCTATCTGCGCCGAATTACCGTATCGTAGTCCTAAAGTTGATTGTAGGCACTTGCAGCGTATAATGCAGCAGCGTCACCATAGCGTGTATGGGACTGCAGTCACTCTGAGAAATCGCTTTCTTTCCGCGATCGAAAGTCAAACCCTGGCGTTCGGATATAGGCGGTAAGGTCGGCCGATACTATCGGCAGCTGGGCTTTTTGTTGTTATCTTATAATAGATCTTATAATAGGCCTATTCTATCAGCACATTCTTTTGCCAACTAAAGCTTAGCCTCAGAGTCAGTGGCGCAACCGCCTGGCTCAATCGTCTGGGGTACGCGTTGGACATGCCCCCTAACTTTTTGACGCACTACAACTATGCTGTAGAGCGTGCGTGTATGGCACGGGTTGTCATCTGTCTGTCTGTCTGTCCGTCGTCTGTTACGGATGTATTGTGGCTAAACGGTACGAGATAGGACCTAGGTTACTACTGATCACTAATAGAAAGTCACATATTGTCTTTCAGATGATACGAAAATCATTGATCTTAGATGACCTTGAACGTCAGTACTGCAACAGGAACTGCATAGGCTGTAGTGCGTCTTCCATAGCGACAGTTAGGTTTTATCGTCTACATTTGACTAATGTCGCCAATACTAGTTTTTACAGTTGGAGCTGAAACTTGTACACGAGATTCGTCTGTTCAGCGACACTGTGTACACCGAAATGGAATGGAAAGAAAGTGAGTCAGTAAATACAAACAAAACGTCAATTTTTATAGCGCCTTAACGCCAGAACCCCCCGCCCTTTAAATAAAAGGACTACAGAGAAGTGAGAAAGGGAAAGAAAGTAATGAAAAGTAACGACAAGAGAAGGAAAGAAAGAAAGGGGAACGGGAATGGTTAGGAAGAGTGAAGTGGTCCCCCTCATTTTGATAAACACATGGCTGCCCCACTTGACTAGCTTTAGTGATGCTGATTCGCCAACATTAAAGTTAACTAACGATTGTACCAAGTGTAACATCACTAGTCACGTGGTACGGTTGGGCGGACAGGCCGTAGAGTGCAGGCCTAAATAGTATAGACATTTCTGTCAGTTTGTCTGCATCATTAGTGCAGTTAAACTGTTAGGCTATATGTCTATGTACTCAGTTACAGCAATTGACAAACGGCGTCTTAATTAGTCAGAACTCGTGTTTGCAATGTCTTCTGTCTTTTACAAGAGGCCTATCTCATTTCTAACTGCAATATTTGCTCTGTGCGCTGGTCTTGTCTCGACTGGTGCAACAGCTACAGGCTAGTGTTTATATCGTTCTGATTCACTGTAACAGTTGTGTTGCGTTATTTTTTCATGTTGAAACCCGTCGAACTTTTGGGCCTAATATTGTAAATAGTATAAAAAAAAACTGGAAGGTAACGTATTTATTTAGTAACAGCTGCTAATTTTTTTATTTTATTTATTTTTATTTATTTGGAGGCATATTTTAATATTTTTGCGTTAACTTGACTTACACGCGGTATTAGACCGCTATATTTTAAATTACTTATCGTCCAAGACGCTATCTATGTTGTGGAATAATAATGATAGTTTTCGGAATATTTTTATTTTTACTCGTAAAAAATATCGTAATCTGGCATCAGCAGATGATAGTGGCTATGCGTTCTCTGACCCAGATAGTTACTTGTAATAAACGTTTGCAAATGTTTTTAAAAAAATTTTTCAACGTTTTTATTTGTAAAAAGTTGAGAAATCATTGTGAAAATAAAAGTAACAAAATAAAATGCTACAGATGGAATAAAAATGAGTATTTTGTATTTTGTATTTAAAACAGCAGCTACCATTTAATAACATCAAAAACAAGTAAAAGGGGACAACGTTTTTTACTACGTTTACACACGTTCTTTTTATTTTTTTATAGAAACGCGCTCATACACGTTTTAGGTTTTGTTCATTTGTTGACGTTTTACTTACTCCTCGTGCGCTACGTTCCTAACGTAGCGAAGAGGAGTATATAAGGTCAGTGTAATATTGAGGACCGACCGACCGACCGACCGACCAACGACCGACCTCTGTTCCTGGAAGAGCCTTCTATGAAGAACTTCAAACGGCCATATCTCCATAACGGTGCTATAGATAGACGCATGGTCATTATGGACCACCCATAGAAAGTCGAGCCCCGGGAATCGAATGGTCACGTGACCGATGACTTTATTTGCAGGGTGAAAAGAAAAGAACTGAAAAGCAGTTAAAAGACTACAGGAGAAAATACTGCGCGCGAGGAGTACATTAGATTGGTCACAATCTAAAATATTTCTTGTTCAACTATGTTTGCCACGATATGTTTGCAGTGGGTTCGGTGGAATGTGACGGTCGTCGATGTAGTCAGCTCTGTGTGAGCGACGGTTCGCAGTCTGAACCACACTGCAGCTGTGTCGCAGGCTACACTCCGCACCCCCAGCACGCCAGTCGCTGTGTGGCCGACCCGTGGGCGTTGCCCGGGGTTCTACTGGTCTACAACGAGGCCAGCCAAGTCAAAGCGTTCAACCTTTCTACGCTGTTCGATGACCAGCAGCAGTCGCATTCAAGGCGTCTACGGTCATCGACTGTCCTGTACACCGCCAACAGGCGCATTGACGCCGTCGGTACGCACAAACTACGCGCTTAAAACACGTACAGAGCGACGTAACTGAACTGAACTGAACTCGCATACTGTTCAGTTAGTTCAGTTCAGTTACGCGCTTTTAGGCATATACGACAAAAAATCTGAACTAATGCTCATGAGACGCGCGAGAGCCTATAGCAGTTCCTGTTCGCAGGTAATCTTGGTCTATCTCCATCCATTTCGTCGCAATTCACTCTTTTGCAGCCAAAATCGCCAAAAATCACTAAAACTCCTTATTTTTAGGGTTCAAGGTAAATTAAGGTCAATTCTAAGTAGACCGTCGCCAGCCAGTGCTTGTTATGTTAAGCAGCATGTCTGTGCCTATCTGCAACCATTTTCACGTTAGACAAGCCAGCAACGGATAAATAACCACTTTTTAAGAGGAAAACCCCTATTTGACACCCGCATCCGCAGGCCTCCTTGAACCTAGAGGGTCCGGACTTAAATTGCTAAAATTTACATTCAATGCTAAAAATTTCACATGCAGGTTGTCTTGGTCTCCAGCCATTTTGGTGCAATTCACTCTTGAAATGCGTGTCGCAGCCCGAAATCGCGAAAAATTCACTAAAATTTTCTATTTTGGGGGTTTAAGGTCATTCAAGGTCATCGATGTTAGCATTTCTAAGAAGCTCGTCGCCAGTGCTTGTTATGATAAGCAGCATGTCCGTGCCTATCTGCAACCATTTTCACGTCAGATGAGCCAATAGCGGTAGATTAAGAGGGGTGCCCCTCTTTCGCCCCCCCTAGTTCATAGGGACCCCTTTCACCCAGCGGCTATCATATGGTGAAAACCCAATCTCACCTGGTTTACGAACGGTACCGGGACGTGACAGACACCAAGACCGACAGACGAACGGACGGACAGAATTACCGTAGCTAATACGCGCTATAGCTATGCTAGCACATGTTGCGATCAGTGGCGTAGTCTAGAGTGAACGCAGAGGAACGTCGATCCCTCAAATAATATCAGGACAAAGGGCAACCGTGACACAGTAGCGTTGTCACAAATAGGCGTTTCTCTTTTTCATGGGCGTGGCTAAGAATCTGAAGCTGGGGGCAATGGGACAAGGGCCAGGGTACAGGAGAACAACAATTTTTTTGTGTGCGGGCCAAATGTTGACTTTTATTCAGTTGCTGTGTGCATCGAAATCATGTAGCGGGGTCCAGGGACAGAGCCCCTGGTTAGGGGGCCAGGGGCGAAACCCTTCTGAAGCTGAAACGCTTTTAGCTTTTGGGCGTACAATAGAAGCCACAAATTTGCCTGCTTTGTAGTAGACCTATTTGGAAACGCCAAAAAATTACAGATATCTGTGGTGTTTTGCAAAAATGACGTTTAATAAGTCACAACTTGGCATGTGTATGATTACCAGAGGGCACTTTGTCACTATCAAAATTTTTCCTGGAGGGGGAGGGGGCAACCAGAAGGTGAGGGGCAATGGCAAGGGCACGGGAGGCAGCTGCTCCCTCCCTTTTTCTTCGCCCCCTCTGGCGTCGCCCGTGCTCTGTTTGGACATCTGGGAATAAAGAATAGGTCTATTCGTACGCATTAGTTCAGTGTCCTAAAGTGTTTATACTGAAAAATTGAACGTGTGGTTTGTTATAGACGTAGATGTGCCACGGCAAAAGGTGTATTTTGCGTTCAAGACGGACGAGACCAGTGAAGTTCGCTCTCTGTCGCTAGACGTCGCTGCTGACGAAGTGTTCGATAGCGGCGTGCGCAAAAACGTTCAAAATGAAATCGTCAACGGTCTGTAGAGACTTACAGTGCTTCCATGACGTTGTTTTTTTGTTTATTCAATCTTTGATAAACTTCGAGTTCAGGTCGTCTTTCCTCAATAATAACAAAAAAACTTCTATTTTAAACGAACATAATTGACGCGCTGCAGCTATGCTGTACGACGTTTTGTCATTGTTGTCGTCTGTCCGTCTGTCATACGTACGTCACGTATATATTGTGGCTAAGTGTAAAGTCTTATAAAGAAACATTTTTGCACCAATAATTAACTTTTGTCACGGCTCTCTACATACAAAATTTGGGCGATGCATTGCAAGAAAACATTTTCAAATTTGGGGTTGAATGGAAGGCGGGGCAGTGAAATGTGCTTTTTAACGGAAAACTGGCCATATCTCGGAAACGATAAGAGATACGGCCAAGGTTACTATTAATTACTTATAAAAAATGGTATATGTTTTTTCAGATAAGATGAAAATCGTCGACCTTAAATGACTTTAAAGGTCAGTACTGCAACAGCAACTGTATAGGCTGTAGCGCGTCTTCTCTAGCGACAGCTGGGCTTTCTTGTTTTCTTGTATGCGTACTTCACAGAAATAGTCTATTATGCGAGTGTAACGAGTCATACATAATACACTGTAGATGTACTGTAGCGTACTTGTTTCATGACCGTGATCGACGGTGAGTTTTGCCTGAGAATGGGTTCTGTACGCTGACACGAGTTATGTCTTGGTCGTCACGCTTGAACTATTAATCACTAATAGGAAGTGACATATTGGCTTTCAAATGACATGAAAATCATTGATCTTGGATGACGTTGAAGGTTAGTACTGCAACAGGAACTGTATAGGCTCTAGCGCTTTTTCTCTAGCGACAGCTGGGCTTTTTGTTTAACGTCATTTTCTATTTTTTCCTGGAACTTTTTTGACATCTGTTTTGTACTACGTGTAGGTCTGGGAGAGGTGCGTAGTTTGGCTATGGACTGGGCTGGTGACAACATTTACCTGGCAGACGTGACGCTTCAAAGCATCCTGGCTTGTTCGCTACGATCACGACGCTGTGTAGTCGTTGTTGATAACGTTGTTGGACCAATCGCTGTCGACTCAAACAACGCGTAACTATACCCCTCCCTTAGCACATTAACCAGCGGCGTCGTAGGGTGAAAAATGTAAACGGGGCAAAAAGTTAAAAAAATTTTTAGCTAACAGGGCATTTTTTCGACCGAATTCCGGCGGCGAGTTGTAAATTTCCAACAGCGAAGGTTATTGGTTCACAAAATGTAAATTTTGCCACTAAATTTTCCCAAATAGGGGTTTTAACCCCAAATTTTGCATTTTTGTACGATGATTTTTCGAGATTCGAGAAGATTTCCCGACAATAAATTCAAGGTGGGCAACAACTGCCCTTCTCCCCTTATGCTCCTCTTTTCTTCCACGACGCCACTTGATATTAGGACTATGTAGTTTGAGGCGTGTCATTCGGACTGTGGATTTTATCAATTTTTAAAGTGTTTTTATTAAACGTAAACGTATAAACTGTCACTGTGGTTGTGTAAATTGTTTTTCTGTTAGTTTTACTTCGCCTGCCGTATATGTGCTTTAACGAGCCTGACACGTTTTGATCGTGCAAAGTTGCAAACTTCTTTGCTGCAAGCTGTTATTGGTTCGTGTTTTTTGAGCAAGTAAATAACTGATTGATTGAAGCAAAGCTCTTTTTTCTGCGTGTTTTATTTTTTAGTTAGGAGTTTGTACGGGACAGATGGACAGACAGACGAACGAACGGGCCAGACCCGTAATGCGGCCGATTAGGACGTTTGTGAACAATTTTCGCGTTTGGTGAGCTGAATAATCAAACAGCTAAACGTTTGATTGTTGGACACAGGCGGCTGTACTGGAACGACTGCAGTGGACCTGGTACTTTGGAGACGAGTAGTCTTGATGGAAGTGGAAAGCGGACTTTATTGCGAGGCGTGGGCTGTGTGCTGAGTCTCACCATCGACCTGCCGCTGCAGACGATCTACTGGGTCAACAACTACGGACCTGGCATTGGTTACTGTCCGCTCGACAACTGCACCGAGGTACGTAAGGTAAAAGGCCCATTCCAGAGGACAGCACTGATGTCCGTTATTGCACCTACCCACGGAAGGATGGCCAGGCTGAGTTGACTTCGTTAGTTGGTTACATACCGAGATGGCTTAGGCTACCCGCCTGTTGACGGTCACCCATCCGACTACTAACCCGACCAACGACGTTACCAACTAAGCCAAACCGCCACCAAGGTACTGAGGCTAAAAAAGTAACAGGAATAGTGAAGGGCAATGTTGACGGTGCTGTTATCATGACATAGCCACTGCGAGTGGCCACTGACCTGTAGATCAAGCCGATTAACTTGAGCCGCAGATCTGTCTAAACATTCGCCGTCGCCATTTCTCTGCTCAGCTCGACAGCTAATACTCATTTTACCATCCAGATACTTCGGTCTCTGACGCCCCGCTCCTGTTTTTTTTCTCCCATATTTTATTCTTTCGGTCACAATCAAATTCTCAATACCATGACTTCTCAACACATGCCCCAGGAAAGCAAGCTGCCGTTGACGTATTCTTTTCAATAGTGTATACGATGTACCCTTGTAAATATAAGCACATAGTATAAGCACGACGTATTGCAGGTGTTATCTGTGGAGTGGGAGGTCGAAATGCATCTGAAGTACCACGCAGTGACAGCGTTCGCGGATGATTTGATTATCGCCGTTGACAACATGGATTCTGACTACGGCGACAGCTTTATGCTGCTCATGGTGAACAAGTTTCGACCGGCCGCTATCAATGCCGTGCTTGTCAAAAAGCACCTCGTCAACAAGCCGAGTATTCTGCGAGTTATGCACGGCGGACTTCAAGCAGGCCACGGTTGGTTCAACTACCCCGTTTACACGATCAAGCAATCATCAAGCAAACGTCGAGCAAACATCGAGCAATTACAGCACACGTCGTGCAGGTGTATTTTGAATGCATTTGCTGGATGTTTGCTCGATGATTGCTCGATGTTTGCTTGATCGTGTAAAGATCTTTTTCAGTCAGCCTTTTAGGTTTAATTGATTTAATATATAATATATAATATATAATATAGGAGCCTACAAAGCGACAAAAATGAAATAAATTAAAGTGAAAGCCGCAGCGCGCAGTTTTCATTTCAATTTAGTTCATTTTATATCATTTCGTTTTATTTTAGTTTAGTTAAGTTCTGTCGCTTTGTACGCCCCTTCATTGTGCATTATATTTAACGGCGGTATGTCTATTATAGGGTGTTTACACGATGAAGCAAACATGAAGCAAATGTATTGAAAATACTCGTGCATGACGTGTGCTCTAAGCTTTTTTCATGTTTGCTCCATGTTTGCTTCATCGTGTAAACATCCCATTAATGTTGTTAGGAAAGACCTAGTCATCATTATCGTCTATTAGCTTAAAATCACATTAGCAGCCAAAAGCGGGTATTAGGCCCGTCGAGAGCCACAGTAGAGCCCGGGGAAACATTTTTACGGGGCCCTTCTGGGGAGAAATTTTTTTAATTTTTCTGTTCAAAATGGTACATTTTAGCGTACTTTATATTTCTGGCCGACGGCGGGGCCCGGGGTAGCTAACCCCCACCTACCCCACCCTCTCGACCGGCTTGGCGGCGGGTGTGATAAAAATACAAACATGACCATGAAAAAAATTTTTCGTAACTTACTAAGTTATCGTTTCAACCTTAAACCTTGTATGAGTCTTTTCAAAAATGAAAGTCGATTGACAGTTTCCGCACTCTGAACAATGGTGGAAAATTAGTGAAAACAATCACCCGAATAAGGCAAAATGTCACTTAACAACACGATCACAAACACTTTCAGTAATGGCAAAGATATGCAACAGTAAAGAAGAATATTTGCTGTACAACAAGCTGCAGACCTGCAACTTTTGACACGACAATTATTTGCTGTAGATATTTGCTGTGTATTTGTCGTTTAGCTTGTTGTACAAAAAACCCATAACAGATCTCAGCGTATTATGCTGTTCGCTGTGTCTGTCCCGCTGAAGTTAGGAGGCTGAGTGTAATGCGGTGGTGTTGTGCGTTCGTGTATACAGCTAGTGAGCGTGGAGTGTGTAGTACGCTGAACTGCAGTGACGTCTGTCTGATGACGTCTACTACCACAGCTCGCTGTGGGTGCCTTCCGGGACTTACGCTCGACCGCGACAATCGACACTGCACGGGTCGGTCTTGTTCCGTCATAGATCTAATAAACATTTTTCTTTCGCGTTTTTCTTTATATTTTCCACGCTTTTTTACGTTTTCGATGTTTTAACTTTTTTCCGGAACGTTATCACATCTATGGGTTACGCTACTAGTAGGCAATGGTGTAGAATTTTAAGGCGAAAAATTACACACACACACACACACTATTACACCTGCATAAAAAGTCAATCGATTAAATCAAATATTTGTTTAATAAAAACTTTGACAATCCGCAAAGCAGAACAATTAACACGGTGCAAAAAGTAGTGCAATGACGAGTTAAAGTCTGGGTTTAATAACAATTTTTATACAGCATACGAATAATGTCAGTTAGAAAGTTAGTTTTGTCCAGAAGCACAAAATCATGATACCTGCTACGAAGATTGTATCCATTGGACATACCCGGTACATTCAGGTAAAAGCGGTCTCAAAACGTTATGACTGCACGTTGTTGCAGAGTTTCGATTTTTTTTGCCAGAAAATATCGTGATTTTTCACGCAAGTGCTGCAGTGAGTAACACGTACTGAAAAAAGCTGGGTCTATTTTGTTCATTGTTTTAAATTGTTTTGTTAATTATTGTTCATGACGCCAGAGTGGTTAAACTTTATTAGTAAAGTCTGTAAAGTTTTTTCTGTAAAGTTTTTCACAATGACAAAAGTGGAATTTTTTTAAGCCACCCTTTATATTGTAAGAAGACTATCGCTTGCGAACACTGCTATAACTCTAGTACCAATAGTTTGTTGTTTATTTGTTTACATACAGTTGACTGGCAGGCAGAGTCGGTGCTGGTCGCTAGCGGAAGCGATGTACTGCGCATGAGCACTGATCACGTGGGTGGTCCGGTCGATGACGTCATATATTCGTCATCAGAGGGCGGTGACGTCACGGCGATATCGTATGACTCGGTGACTGGAAAACTGTACATGGCAGTGGCATCATATCAAGATGCTGATGACAGTTATTACATCAGCAGCGCTGAGATACTGCGACCAGCATCTGATGTTCTGTCGTCTCCTCAGTACGATAGTCGTGTATTTTACTGTTAAATGTTTCTGCGTAAATCATCATGAAATTGCCAAAACTGCCATGCCTTACGCAAGGCTAAGGCTGTCCGCGATAGCCGCCGTAGCATGCTGCGATATTAACAGCAATGGCATCAGCGTCGGCTAATTAATAGCGATCGGCCGAGCTAGGTCTGCCCAGCGGCAGGCAGTAGCAGCAAAGTAAAGTATTCGAATATCCGGTCCTGTGACCTTGACATTTCATAGGGCTTTGCGCTTGTGTTTGTGCAAAATTTCATCATGCTAAGTGCAGCGGTTCGTCAGTTATCGTGTTCACAAAGAAAAAGCAAACAAAAATTTGGCGACGATGCTGGAAACATACTGCTGTCGTTGCTACCGCGGACAGTAATTAACGTTTACTATAAAATTGTAGCAAAACAAGTCGCAGAACTCGCAAAACTGTAAAGCATTTAATATAAAAATAATATAACCCTAACGGGCCAAGTCACAAAGCAACGAATAGTCCCAATATCATACAGCATTTCTATACATAAAAGCTTTCTTATTTATTACCATTCATATTTTTTCTAGTTTTTCACAAATACACTGTATAGTAAAATGCCCTTCAATAATCTGGGTTTGGAGTGGTAACTCTGCTACTATTTTAGCTTGAATAATCATTAAATTACAACTTTTATTGATTAAGTTGACGACGTTTCTGCAATCGTTGTTGCCTTTTTTTGGAACGATGTACGTTGGCCGCTATGTGTCGCCACCCGATAAACACCTTTCCAAGATTTTTAACAGCTTGTTTGCCGTGGCAACTAACCAACATCGTTCTGTAGAAGGCAACAGCCGTTGTCGAAACGTCAAACAATTCAGCTAATAAAAATTGTAAGTTAAGGAATTTATACAGATTGTAAATGTTCGTTTTCTGCATGAGCCGTAACGGTTTGAAAAATTTAAACAGAAACCTAAAAGTAATAGGCCTACTCGTAAAACTACAGGGTGGGCCAAAAAATGGCACCATTTATTGTACGTCTCATAACTTCACCAAATATTAACCGATTTTCAAAATTCTTCCACTGTCAGAATTAGAAGACAATTTGCAATAAAAGTTTTACTATAGATCCCACCACACCCAAAGTGTGTCACTACATTACCTTGTGAAATGTCAGATGACGCACTCAAGCCGGCGATGCCACTGACCGGTTGCGTGATCAACGTTGATCGAGCCTGGCATGTGGCCCCCAAACAGCCCAGACTTAAATCCAGTTAATTATGCTGTTCGGGATGCCCTTTAACAGATGGCCTATTAATGTTGACGATTCACGACAGTCAACCAGCTAAAGAAAGCCATTGTCTCTGAGTGGGGCAAAGTGCCGCAGCGTTTGGTTGATCGCGCCATTGGTCAGTGGCGTCGCCGGTTTCGATGCGTCGTTCAGCAACAAAGCGGACACATTGAAAATTTGATGTGCAAAATGTGAGACGTGATTTTTTGGACAATAACTGAGACAACAAACACGCTGTTTCTGTTGTTAATTTCTTTAAATGTGTTGTTACAAAAGTCGTCTTGTTTTTAATTGTTATTCTTAAGATACTGACACTTCACAAGGTAGTGTATTGACACACTTTGGGTGTGGTGGGATCTGTAGTAACAATTTTATTGCAAATTGTTTATTGATTCTGACAGTGAAAAATTTGAAAATTCGTTAATATTTGGCGAAGTTATGAGCTGTACAAAAATGGTGCCATTCTTGGCCCACCCTATAGATACCGTGGTGCTGTTAAAATATTGTGCATAATTATGAAAATGCCGATTGTCGTGTGCCGCAGAGAAACTATTCTGTTCGCAAATCTGGTAAACGTGACTCGCATGGTGACCGATGATGTCAACATTTACTGGATTGCCGCAAACAAGGTTAGTGTTATATTAGAAGCCGTTTACTTCCGCATGCAACTTCTTTAACAAAAAAAACCTTATTCGCATTAAAATCTGTGGAATTAAATGGGACGGACTGCCTTCACGCAATTTCTAACCGTTGGAATTGTTGTTTTTTTGCTATTTGTGGGCTAGTGGCTGTTAGATTGGGTAGGCCTATAGCTTGGCGCAGTTATTAACAAAGTTAACTCTGCGCACGCGCGGGTACTACGTCAATGGACGACCGTCATAAGACGGGTAAACCATATCGGTATGTAACCAGACACGCAGGTCAACTCAGCCTGGCCATCCCTCTGTGGGTAAGCACCGTGATTACTGGTGAGCGCTGGGACGTAGAAGCACGCCGCTCAATTCGCTAGCGGTGTATCTGTGATCTCGCAGTGCAAACTGGTGTCTGGCTGAAGAAACGATCAGCGCTATTCTATGGCTTTCGTGGCGCAGGAATGTCAATATGTTAGGGCCTACTTTTTTCATTCCACATTAATGTACGCTAACCTGGTAATGAATACGGCAGGGATCGGGTCCTCGACCTCGGGGACAGCTCGAAGACAAACAAAATCATGGCCTTGTCCTTGGCCTTGGCCTTGGCCTCAAAACGGTCTGGCTTTAGGCTTGATCTTGGCCTCAACGCGTCTTTAGTCACTTGTAATGAATGTGCTCTGTGCATTTTTGTTTTTTTTTATAATATATGCACTGAAGCATTGAAACCGTGTCTTAGCATTTTTATAGGTCATTACGGTGCGAATGAGATCGAGCTGGCGTTTGATGCGCAGTATAAAACTGTCATAGGCCTACTGATTTTGCTTACTTACTTTACTTGCTTGGCCTCAGTTTTTGCCTCGAGAATGCTGGCCTCGAGTCCATCCCTGGAATACGGCTGCTGATGCTGTTGCTATGGTGACAGCTGGTGGTCGGTAGAAAGGACGGAGCTGTGTCCAAGACGTTGATAGACGCCACTACAGATGATAACGCTGAAACACGCCTGACTTCACTCACCATTGACAGCACCAACCAGTCAGTATAGACCTATGCACTGTAGCCCACGTCAGTATGCAGAAATAAAATGTGAAAATAATAATAGTTTTTGTATACTATTATGCCGGATTTTGTTAGATGTCGTGTTTTTATCTGTCAGTCTCTCTGTCTGTCTGTCTTTTTGTCTTTCTTTGGAAGAATTAACGTGTTCATTAACGCTTCAAATTCCATTACGCCGACTTTACCCGCAAAGCTCGCGACAAACCCGTGACATTCCCGCGGCGACAAGATATGGAAAATAGACTTCTCCGTGTCTTGTCGCAGGGAAAACACGAGGAATGCCTTATGTGTGTGACTGTTTCTAGCCGCCTGCTGTACGCCGACTGTCGTGGTGCGGTGATCTCGACGGTTCGACAGTGCACTCTGAATGCGAGTAATTGTCACGTCCTGATCAACAGAACTCGCTGCATAGAAGACCTGCACTACGACGCCGATGTCAACACTCTGTATTGGATTGAATCTACCATCATCATGTCAGCTCATCTTGCAGGTCCACGCCGTGCCGAGTTTCGCAGGTCCGTATGATCAGAAAGTGGATTTGGGCATGTTCAGCATATTCGGCCGAACAGGGGCCTCACAAAAGGGGTCCCCCACCACAGTGCAAAGAATGTCGGACAACAGCGCGACATTGTTTCTCAGGCTGAGGGGTTTTTTATGGCCTGTTGCGACATGCAACGTGGCATTCTCTGGCTTGGGGGCTCTGTATGCCGTATTGCAAAATCTGAATTTTACGACATAGTGTTAGAATGATTACGGCAAAAGTTGAAGACAGATTTGGTTAAAATTTTCCCGGAAGATTACTTAGTATAGACATGACAAAATTAAAAGTAATAAGATTTTTGGTGATTTACAGATTTACAGTACCACCAAAATCTTATCAGTTCTAACTGGGTCAACTGCTAATCGTTGTTTTCGTATTCGCCAGGTAACATAGTTTTTACCATTGCCAGTTAGGGGAAACGTACGCCGAATATGCGGCTGCCATCAAACGGAAAAATTGACAGCGTTGGCGGAGGTTTGCGGTCTCTTGAGTGAGTCTTGACTGCTTTCTAGTTTGATTGCGGTTTGTATGTCCGCTGCACCGAGGTGTGGTATGTGACGTATAAAGGTGTGCTCAGGTCCCGGTGCAGTGGCGACGATAAGTATGACTGAAAAGGTGAATGTAGCCTTCCCCTTCCTTCCCCTTTTGCTGAGGCTCTTTTTTCTTCTCTTTCCCATTCATTTCCTTTTTTCTTTTTTTTCTTCTAAGTAAGCCCCCTTAAAATCTGATATTTGGTGGCACCAATTTTACTAATCTTCTTTAAGCTTTAAATTTAGGTCAGGCGACTACATAGAGACTGAAAATAAGGGGTCGGGAAACGCAGTGCCCCCGCGTTCAAGATTACTTTGACCACTGGCCACGACGACGTCGGATCACAATGTCTGGATGATCGTCGACGAAAGAGGAGCTTTGGTTAAATGGTGTGGTGTGGTGGTATGTATGCTCGCTGCACCACTGTGTGATGTGTACTAGGGCGAGTTCGGGTCCCGGTGCTGTGGCGAGTACGTCGGATCACATCGTCTGGACGGACGTGGACGAGGCAGCGGTCTGTCTACTGTCCAAGAAGACTTCATCACAACTGAGAGTCATGAGGACCGAACGTCAGACGCTGACCGCGCTGACTGTTACTACATCGGCATCCAGCCGACCACACAGTATGTACACTAGATACTAGTGCTGGGTGTGATTAGAAATGGTATGTCTGCTTGCTGCTCTGCTTTGGTGGGTGTTTGCCTCACCGTGGGCAAGAACCAACCAAGTCGACCTAGTCGATCGGCGTTCACCACGCAACAGATAGCTTTACGGACTGTTATAACCGTTGTCAAAAAGTAATCACAAATTGAGAATATCTTACTATAATGGGCAGAAAATCTGTCTGTCTGTCTGTCTGTTAGCCCCCTTCAGCGC
>Ga0209367_1002365_pt1 | contig 24835 bp, 21 predicted proteins | sample WorMetLIZISLAND2_FD_187412 | JGI IMG/M metagenome (GOLD analysis project Ga0209367, IMG submission 187412) | Marine gutless worms symbiont microbial communities from Max Planck institute for Marine Microbiology, Germany - Olavius geniculatus... ... | reverse complement strand
TCAACAATGACATAAGTTCTGACATCAAATCAATTAAATATGTGTCATATAAAGGTGACACAGTTCCACGCATGCTATGTTAACGAAACGCTGTTCTCAAAAGCTATATGGCATGCACAGTGACATACAATCATCTCACCAAACAATATAAACAGCTACAGACGTAAATAACCAACAGAAAAATCACACACAGGTTTTGTACATTTTTCTCACAATAAAAACGCTTTACTAGAAAAGATGCGTTAAGCCCATACAATTCCTGTTGTAGTAGTAACCTCCAAGGTCATCCAAAGTCAATGATTTTCAAGTTATTTAAAAGCCAATATACGACTTCCTATTAATAATCAATAGCAACCTAGGCTCTATCTCGCACCGTTTAGCCACAATAGCGTGTAAAGGCCATCAAAAAAATCCAAGGTCAACAATTTCCATCTCGTCTGACAGGGTGTATGCCACTTCCTATTAGTGATTATTAGTAACCTTGGTCCTATCGCTCACCGTTTCTGAGATACGGCCACTTATAGCTTGAAACTTTCCACTGAAAATTGTGGCCAAACCGCTGCAGATGGAGACATGGTTACTATTGACAGCCTATAAGAAGTCACTACTGCGGAGCACCCTACCCAATGGTATGATCACAGACCCCTACGACTTACTGTTAAGCCACAATTCCCCACAACTGGATACCATAGTGCCTTATGACCCTTCAAAGTCATCCAAGATCAATGATTCTCATGTAATCCAAAAGGGTGTGTGATACTTCCTAGTATAACCGTTTCCGAGATATGGCCGGTTTTCCATTAAATTTCCTAACCCCCATCCATTCAACCCCCAATTTGAAAATGTTCCCCTTGCACTACATGGCTGAAATTTTGCACGCCTGAGTTTAAAACACATAGCTAATTATTCGTGTAAAAAAATTTTTCCTACGACCTAACACTTAATCACAAACATCCATTACAGACGACAAACAGTATAATGACAACCATGCCAATAGCTCGACCGTTACTTAAGTATGGTCGGCTAAAAACTGACAGATTCACCATGTTGTTAATGTAATGTCAACAAAGCATTCTGGAAGTGACGTCATCATTACTGCAGAACGTTCAGGTGTGTTTAGATAGCACAACATATTTTTATTAACATTAACTTAAAGTGCTGTTTTTACTCCAGTGGATCAGCATATTATTAATTTGAATTACATTATACACACATTTATTCCATATCATTTTTTCATGTGACTTGGCCTTTAAAAATTTGCAATCTGAGAACCCCAGTATCCCATTTTTGGCATTAGACTTACAGACTGGTTGTTATTTAGTATCACTATAATAGCCCTGCTACACTTACTGCTAGCACAGAATGCAACAGGCCCTACCAGTAGGTACTGAACTGAAAGTATTAACTGTCCAAATCTCATCATCATGAGTGGGTCGATGGCAAAAGAACTGTTTGGGTTGTTTTTAAGCTGGTACCTGATTTCACCCAAGTCAGTCAGATGCTAGCTGTAAGCAGCAGGGTATGATTATGAACTAGCGTATAATTAACTACCGTCAGTGGGTCAATGGTGAAAGCGTTCAGGTCGTCTTCAAGCTGGTACCTGACTTCACCAAACTCCCCAGCATCCTGGTCCGTTGCATTCACGTCTACCACTGGAGTACCGGCTATGCTGTTTTCATATATTTGCACCGAATAGGTTGCCTGTAGCAGTAATAATAATAATATATATAATACACAGTTAGCAACGTTCAATACATGGCAACGCAGTCACTGAACACTTCCTGACCAGAGTATCGTTTGCTTCTCTGTCGTCAAGTATATCCACTGAGTAGGTCATCTAAACAGAGCTATACATGGCAACACACAGCTACAAATGCTCAGCACATTTCATGACGATTGAACACAGTCAGCAATGCTCTAACTACATGTCAACAAGTTGCTGACTAATGTAGCCACTTTGCTTTTCTCAAATATATGCAGTGAATACACTGCCTGCACCAGTAACACGAAACAGTAATACATGTAAAACACGCAGTCTGCAATGCTCAGTATGACGATGATGATGATGATGAACGAGTTTCCTTTAACGTGGCGTTAAGTCCTAAGACTGCAAGGACATGTAATGAATTAACAATAACAGTGAAGTCACGCAGTAGTCAATGCAATGAGACGTTCTTCATCAAACTCAGAACAGCTGTAAGATCAGGCAAACAGTTCAGTCTCCAGTCTGCTGCGGAAAACTTGCAGCGATGGCGATGACCAAACTGACTCTGGCAAACTGTTCCAAACAGATGAAGCAGATGCTGGAAAAATGCGGTAGCCAATGGAAGAATGCACAGTGCGTGGAACAACCAGTGCTGAGTAACAGAAAGAGTGCAGTCGCCGACGTGATGTGACACGCGCTGTAGATCTCAGGCCAGGTAGCCGAGTGCAGAGCTGTGGAGGCAGCGATACACCAGCACTGCCAGCCGAAATGATATACATTCTGGTGTATCACAGTGTTACCAGCCATAAGATAGTTAAACGAACTCCACCTTAACCTCAGCTAGCAGCCTCACAGGCCGGTACTCGATTCACCTACCCCTGAGGGTGAAATGCTAAGTTAACCTCTACGGACAGAGTAGAAGAGAAAGGTGGTACCAGATCAAAGCGGATGAGTAACTGTTGCGGTTCGCCAACAGTAGAATAACGGGCGGCTTGGTGACGTAACGGTAAATTGCTGGACTAACGATCAAGAGGTTGGGTGGCTATTTAATAGCACTTGGTTACTAGTTGGATGGGTGACTGTCTGCACACAGGCAAACCATTTCAGCATGTAACCAACACCAAGGTCAATTCAACCTGTGATGGTTTTGCCATAAAGACACAACCTTTAATGAGAGTAAGATGGTACCGGGTCAAAGACAGGTGCGTGATTGTTGCGGTCAGTCAGCAGTACAAAGACCGTGGCAGTTGATGAGAGCGGTGGTTGTCCATCATCAACAGCGATCACGATGAACGTTCGGTTAGGAGCCACGTCATAGTCCAGTACATTTGCTATGCTTACCAGACCTATACAGAGAGATAACATATATGACACATTAAGATGATACATGTATATAAATGTTACATGTATATAACACGATTCATATCAACATGAAGAGCACTCTGTTAGCAGTCACATCAGAAGAGCACTCTGTTAGCAGACACATCACAGTCCAAAAAATTCGCTGGGGACCGTTCAGTAGTAAAAAGAGGCAGTAGTCCAAAGGGTCAGCAGGCCAAATTTTCTCAGCAATTTTACATCAACAGACACATTATTACGCTTCACATTGTCGTTCACCAGGCAGCGACAATGTCATGTGCGATAAAGTACAATTTTTCACACAATATTAAAATTATGGTTTTCACTAACAGTTACGATTAGGGTTAGGGTTAGGGTTAGAGTTAGGGATAAGGTTTATGGTTAGGATTAGGGTTTGGGTTAGCATTTTACAAACATTTACGTGACAATAATGCACAACACAAGTTAGCGTACAATATGAGTTACAAGTTCAATGGAGGTGAATGTAACTACAAAACTTGCCGACAGCTACCCATGACAGCCTACTTGGTAGACTAGAGAAGTTAGTTGGTCGAATAGCGATCCGTGAAGCTGCGGCCGAGGTCATCAGTCACTCGGCTGCCACTATTCCTACAGCACCGTGTCCCGTAGTGGCTGTCGAACTAGTGCCCCTTCGGACTACTAACATGTAATATAATTTGGTATGCTCACCAGACCCACATACATGATGCCATCCTATTACCAGCACTTAGATAACACCTACATTTGTGTTTTAAGAAGATTCTGTGATAATCCTTTGTGCCAAAAGTTGTGATATTGAACCAGCGATGTTGGAGTTGAAGTGTATCAGGCGTGTTAAAAAATGACTAATGACCCCACCGGGATGAGAATCCCGCTTACAATTTTTTTTACATGCGAAAGCAGCTACTGCTTTAGCACATCTTAACCATCGCAAATCTGTCTGTCCGTCCATCCATCACACGGGTGGATCAGTCAAAAACGGTGCAAGCTAGGATCACCAAATCTTCACCACTGCTGCCTGGAAGAGTCTAGTGTGAGGAACCATAAAGTTTTTCCATAAATTCGAAAGAGGTCACCCCTAACGAGAATGCTAAATCAAAGGAGAGTAGAAAAATTTTGCGATTTTTAGCCATTAAGTCATATTTTTAGATTTTTTAAATTTTACAATTGAAGTAATAAATGTTTAAATTACTATTTTGTAAAAAGTAACTTCACTGAGATATGCACTCTTGTGAGAGCTTTTGAGTTCTAAATAGTCAAACCAAAATCTACCGGTCTGTGGGACAAGACTAAATTCTCCAGTGTCATTGGCTAGCATGTAGGTGACAATATCATTATCCGGGTCCCTGGCAACCATCGTCGTAACGTAGTTGCGAGTCGGTTGTCGCTCAGGTATGGTGAGTACATAATACGGTGAGGTGGGCGTCCAGGGCTCAACAAAACGTGGAGGTAACTTGTTTACTTTGTCCACCGTTATTACCAACGTTGCTACAAAAACACATCAAGCAACAGAATTATTTGTATCAACTGTAACAACCGGCATCGTGGCAAGAAGAAAAGCATGAGAAGCAATTGCCAAGGTCCATAAATTTTTGGCTAGATAAAAATTGTTGGAAAAATCTTCTTCTTGCCAGAAAACTCTCAGTCAAAAACTCAAAAAAGCTGAAAACCCCTAATGTGTCAAAATTTAGGGGCAAAATCAAAATTCTGAGCAGCCACAATCTCCTCTGTCAAAATATTGCAACTGTTTATAAAAATTCTGTTGAAAAATTGCAGCATCTGTTAGAAAATAGCAATTTTTTCTGCCTACTTATTTTTTAACCCATGACCCTGCTGACTTAAGACCAGTTTCTGAATCTTAACTGGCCGGTCAAGTTATTGTTAACTGACAGATTTGCATAACTCGCGTTTCCCGTTGAACTAACCAATGCTTATAACGACCAAAAATTTAACTGGCCAAAATCGACCAGTTAGCTAACCGTCGATTGTAGTTATCGTATTTAACACAACTTTTGTGCCATTTTGCAAGCAGTTTATTGACGAATGTGATACTGTAGAACGATTTTACCGTATAGCAAGGTCTTCAAACGCTCAAGGAGACGTTTGCTGCTACAAATTTTACTACAAAATCCATTCATGGATGGACAAAATGGCTGTCTGCAATTGGCTGGCTGGCTTGCACTCATTAATATTCATGACGCCTGCCTGCGCTAAGCAGAAGTGATTAGTGCCGTGCATTCAGTTAGCTAACAGCCAGTCAAGGTTTTGTTCAGAAAGGCCCACAAACTTAACTAGCGAGTTACAATTAACAGACGGTTTACTAACTGATCATTTAACTAAAAAATCCAGAAATCGGCCCTTAACAACGAACACAATATGTTATATTACCTCACAAGTCTGCCTGCCAAACGGCATGTAAACAAATGTAACGGTTTAAGCAGGGCACACGAATTACTGACAGACAGACGGACGGACCACATCACAATATCAAGACATGGGTAATTATGGGCGGAATTACTTGTGCTAGAGTGATTTCACCCAATAATTACACAACTTTTCTAAATAGTGCACTAATGCAAATATTAGTTATTTGTACAACAATTTAAACAACCCAAGATAGTCAGAATGTTAAACATAAAGCCTTCGAAAGACAAGCTGAAACATACAAACATAAAGCGAGTGAGAAACGAACAGAAACACAGGGAGACACAACACACGGAGTCCACATTGTCTACCAATACATGTAGCACTCTCACCATGTAGAAGGCGACATGTAAAACTTTCTACATGTAAAGGTGCTACTTGCAGAGCTTCTTACATGTATCCAGAAGTTGAACATGTTTAACTTCTAAATGCATGCAGAAATAAGTCGATTTTTGACTCCAGATACTAGACACATGTTCAACTTTTGGATACAGGTGACATGTAAAATGTTCCGCCCCACACCAAGGCAACATGCAGAATGCTGTACATGTAGACAGCGTACATGTAGGCAGTGCAAATGAGTTATAAGGCCAGTGACATACCTGTGGCAGTTTTCTGTGTAGAGTTGTCGACGGCAATGACAAGCGACTGCCAGACTGTAAGAGTTTCACGACTCACATTGCCATTCACTGTGAGCAAACCACTTGGTGGGTCCAATTTAAACCATGTCTGCCACAGCCACAATTGACAGCTGATTTAACAGGTCCTTGCAGCATGATTTACAGCTAGTCTAATATTCAGATTTACTGCGAACAAGCCAGTTGGCACATCTAAGCAAAGCAAGCAAAACGTGAATTAATATATTGCATAACATTAAAAAAATAACTCCAAATTTCTGCTGATAAACTATGAGCACATTCACAGCTAGTAACACCAGTAGCATCATAGCAGGGAGGTAAGCATAAGGCAACTGCCCCTCTCTAAATTTTGGGCTGTTGGAAAATTGTTGAAAAAACTTTTTCTTCTCTAAGTCTTGGTCCAAAAATGCAAAATTTGGGGTGAAAACCTTCATTACGAGAAAAGTTAGAAATAAAATTAAAATTTTTAGCACCCATAATCACTTCTGTCAAAAATTTGCAGTTGTTAAAATTTTGTCAAAAATTTGCAGAGTACGTCAGAAAATTGCAACTCCGTGTCCCACCAAAATTTTTAGCCCACGATGCTGCTAACTAATAACAAAAGACAATAAAAAAACATGCGAAATGTAAGGTACCATCTGATCGGGAGTCATGGAAACGTTGCAGCTGTCTGAAGTGCAGCCATCAAAAGGTTCAGTCAAATAATATGACACCGTCACATTGTTATATAGATCGTCCACCGAAATATTCTTTAGATGAGTGCCAATCTCAACGTCTAGCAGATAAACACAGACACAAACAACTGTGTCTTAATGACGTAAAAGTTAGAACGCTTGACCTACGATCAAAAGATTGTGGGTCAAACATCACAGTTTGATAAACTTTGCACAAATACTCCCTGAAGGCAAGTGACTGTCTGCACACAATACAGCTTATTAAGTGAGTCTTTAAGTTCAGCAGCACTCTGAATTGTCACTTCTGACGGAAGAAAGACTATTCCCAGTTCTTGCTGCGGCAACAGAGAACGCTTGGTCGCCAATCATGGAGAGCCATGTCAGTGGTACAGGCAGTGCCAAAGTCGATGATGAGGGCAGGTTATATATCATCCTGGTATATAACCAACATCAAGGTCAACTCAGCCTTCCGTCCCACCAAGGTCGGCAAATCGAGAACCAGCCTGTGTGGCTGCAGTTACGGCGGGGCCCGTTAACCTGTGTTAGTTAGCAGGTAAACACTATGTGATCCCCTATTGCAGGCTATGCTCCATAGCTCTGCGACAGGTTTCCCACAGACAACTACGCACACCCATTTAACTTTTAAAGGCAAAGTCTTATCATTTCACGTAATTGTTATAAAGCATTTCACATAATTGTTATCAACCTTTTGGCTGCTAAAATATCCTTACTCTATAAAAATAAAATTCAAAGTGCACAATTTTCAAGCATCATGGCTTCGATTGCATTTGACAATTTCTGGAACTGTGAGGTCACTTCTAGAATAATTATCCAAAAGCTGCATTTGTTTACAATTAGTTTCTGACATTTTTCTGTCCTAGTTCTACAAATGAATAGTATATTTTATACAGTATAACAGGTGCAGTCAGCGCTACTGCACAATATGCTGGTAGCTTGTGTGGTAGGCGGCTGCAGTAGCACTTACAGCACAACAGACAAAGACTTATTGACAATTCTTCTTCTTCCAACATAGACTTGCAAAAATCTAGCCTTACGACTGTTATATTGTCCACAAACTCATACTCAAAACGATTACACAAGAAGACATATTTAATTGATTTGATGTCAGAACTTATGTCATTGTTGATTTCTTCACTACTAGGCATGCATGATAAGTGTGTAAAATTCACTAATATGAATGCGTGATAAGTAAAATAATTATTAACGATATGCTTTTTGTTCGCAAAGCATTCACTCGATTTGTTATCTCTGGAGATTATGTGCTTGCACAAGTAACCATAATTGCTCCATTCATATGGGTCATATAACATGTGAAGCTCATACAAGCTGTAAACCAAAATATGGACTCATACCAAAGACTCCGTGAACTAGGAGGTTGAAACTCAAACGGATAAAATCCACGTTCTTTGCTAAAAATTTCATATGCAAATTGTAATTTCGGTGCAATTCACTCTTAAAATATGCATCACAGCCTAAAATCGCAAAAAAAACCACTAAAAACATGCCTTGTAGATTTCAAGGTCATTCAAAGTCATCAATGTACCCTATAAAAGCTTGTCAGCAGTGCTTGTAAAACTGAACATTTGTTGCAGGTTGTATTGGTATATTTCAAAGAGTGCTGCAGCCAAGAATCGCAAAAAATCACTAAAACTTCGTTTCAGGGGAATCCTCTTACCCAACGGCACAAAATTTTGTCACAAAAACTTATTAGTGTCCTTGAGGCAGCCCATTATAAAGTTTTCGTGATTCTAGCTTGCACCGTTTTGACAGGGCTACAGGGTATGAAAGACGGACAAACAGACAGACAGATGGACGCCTCGACGATAGCTAAGATGCGTGAAGCATTGCATGCTGACGCGCATAAAAACTAGATTTACCTTGGTGGGTTTTTTGAGAGTGGGTTCTTAGCAGGCTTTTGGGGTGGTTTTACAGAATAAAAGCTAATGCGGAAAAGCAGAGTAAAGAACGCTGAATTACCGACCACTCTTGACATTGATTCGAATGACCGGAGGCAGAAAAAAGAAGCTAGTGTCCCCTGGTGGAAGGACGCGAATGTATAAGTACGCCGTCGCAGACTTTTGTGGCTGACCTTGGTCAGTCGCATACACCTACATCACAAAATATACACCGTGTCGCAAAATTAGCGGCCCCCTACAGATAAATTAGTGTAAAATTGTTAATACTTGACAGATTTTTTAAAACAAAATTTGAAACAGTCAAGGAGAAAATCATTCGGAACTAGAATTTAAAGTCTGAACTCAAAGTGGCCACCTTTGGCCTCGATGCAAGCTCTTAGTCTGAAGCAGGTACACTGCTGCTTGATCCCTTTGTCAATAACAACGTTTTAAACGTAACACTAATGTAAACAAACTCTGACGTAATAATGACGTTACACTGAGCACACGCAGTAAAGTGTGTACATCATTATGACTGTGACCGTTAGTAATGTTAAGATAGTGCAGTGTACAATATTTTGTTTAAATCCATGAACTACAAACTAAATTAAACGTGTTTGAAGCAGGGGGGCTGCTAATTTTGGGACACCATGTAGTTCATTTTGCCAGGTCATAAAACATCTTTGGTTCATTGAAGAAAAAGACAAAGAAACTAAACAGCTAGCTGAGCTATGTCCAATGCGTGGGAGCTCATCCCTTTAGCAGCACTTTCAGAGAACGAGAGTTAAGTCCAATTTAGCTAGCGTATAGCCTAAGTGTGCGGGCAACTTCAACAGCAACATCGTTACATTCAATGTTTCTAAATGATGTCACAGTGATGTCATCATAATGAAACTCACAGCTGGTACTCAGCATTGAATTTCCTACAAAATGTATATTTCGGATTTTTTTGTAGTTGAAAAACTAACACAATTACACTGTTTTTGCAACTTATGTATGGAACAACTCTTGTAATAAAAACAAAAAAGTTACAACATACTGTAACACGAATGTTATAGAAAGGTCGTCCAATGTAGTCAAGTTGAACGTAGTCTACGATAGTAACTACATTTATCAAATAAACTGCATAAACCCTTGCAATGACCGCACCAGAAACAGTCATTCACTATTACTACTGCTGTTATTATTATGTGACAAAAATAGAACAGCTCTATAACGTCATACCGTGATGTTATAGTGAGGTCTAGTGACGTAGTTGAGTTGAGCATTGTCTGCGATGGTAACTTGCCCAGTGTCACTGTCAATGACAAAGTCATCAACGCTGCCTGTCCTGAACCGGTACTTCACCTTTCCACCAGGGGTCGTTCTTGCATCGTGATCCTTAGCCTCCAATGTGACTACTGCACTACCTGTATGAAAAAAAAACAATATAAAATACACATGTACACCGTGATTCAAAAAACTAAACTGTTGCATTGTATTAAATCACACCACACACGGACGACCTTCACAGTCTATGAAAAAGGCAAACTTTGACCCGCAGCTAACCCAAAACCCCAGATCTGATCATCACCAAATTTGAATGGCATGATTTCGTCGCGGACATCTACCACCAGATAAAATTTGGGCTCAATCTGCCCAGGGGTTTTTGCTCCCCATATACGACAAATAACATCAAATGAAGAAGGCTTTAGACTAAGACCATGTTAGTGATTACCAACTAAGGTCAGCTTTCATTAAAGATCCCATCACACCGAAAATGCAACACTACATTACTTTGGAAAATATACTTTCAAAAATTGCACTAACTGAAGCACAGCAACAGCAAACTACATGCACATGAACAAAAAATACGATTATGGAGGTGAGCTGGTACTAACTGTATTCATCACAATAAAACCGGGTACAAATTCATAATTTAATACAACAAGCAGTACAATCCGGTACTTACCAGGAAAATTGTCTTGATATATGTAAACTTTAAAGTAGAAAATTAGCTAAAACACTGAGAGAAAAAAAGCGAGAAAAAGGGAGACACATACACAGAAAGAAAAGAGAGACAAATGGGGAGACAGAGAAACAGACAGAGAGCTAGTAGAAATGGCCGGTCAGCACGCACCAGGCAGACTGTCTTGACGTACGTAAACCACAATGTAGGAACTTGGGGAAAACACTGGCGGGAACAAATTCCTTGGCTAAGACAGACCACAACATCATCATAAACCGTCATCATAACTCACCATCAACATCAGTCATCAGCACAAGTCATTGTCATCATAAGTCTAAAATTCACAAAAACTGTTGGTGGCAGACCCCAGTGGGGGAGCATAGGCCTACGACCCTCCCCAGACCCGCAGTCAGAACTCAGATCAAGCGTCTTGCCTCTAACCACGCAACTTCGACACATGCCTCCTCATTTTAGGCCTGTCGCCACCACTGAAAAAAAATTGCAAATTTTTTCAGAGTTAATTAAACTGTTAAAATTAAACTCAAGAAATATAGCAAAGTTGCAAGCCTGCTATCAATTAATTTGCTATCCACACCACTTATAGGGGCCTATTCCCGCTTGGAAACGAGATTAACAAAATGTGGATTACTGGCATATACCCCACTGGTCATAGTTTAAAGTATGAGCCGCATTTTGTGGCTTGAGCTGGCTAGCGAGCAGCAATATTTACAAGCCGAGCTGCAAAAGCTTGAGCGAGCGACTGTCAAGCGACTGTCAAGTCTAATTGTGATGTCAAGCTGCTGTTCACAGACCACACGTTGTTTGCTAGCCTGGCTGAGCAGTTGAGTTGAGTTCCATTGGCAATTCAACTTCAAACCCATGAGTTGAGTCGCATCGTAGGTGTGAAGTGGCCATAAACGTACCCTAAGACTCATCTTGCTAACTCCCGTATCTAATGACCATATTTCTCCAGTCTCCACAGTGTATAGTCAGACAGTGTCACTATGATGCGGATCTTACATGTATTTGTAGTAATGACCACCCGCAAAGAGTTGTTTACCACTACCATTATCTCTTTTATATCAAATGAGCTGTTCGTCCCTCAAATCACACACATGCCTGGTTTTTGAAATAAGCAATAAATCGCGGGTTAGCTAACCTAAAATCCGTGAGTTACAACGAGGCTAAATCTTGGGGAAACTTATAGCATTTTCAAAACTCTTGTTATTCCAGTGTTAACTAACACATGGGCTAACTAACCCAACACTTTGTAAACCTACATCTGATTGGTCGATAATGGGTACATGACTTCGCGAGAAGCGAAGTAGATTTATCATCTGGTTGTCTTTAGTGCTGCCACCAAGCGAAAGACTTACTCCAGGGTTACATGCTGGTTTCAAAAACTGGGCAACAAAGTGTTACTTACAATGACGTAGATCTTGACTATGGTAGTGGCCTCCAACACAGGGTTGTTGGTTGTCACATTCAATGGCCTGTTGGTTGCCTTCACCGTCAAGGTAAAACTGTTCCCACAAACACACTGTTATGTTACTGTAGTGCACCCTGCCAAGTCACTGTATGAGAAAGCAATGCAGAAAATAATGCCAAACAGTAATAGCACTGTGGCCACTGAAAGAGTTTATCAAATTTATTTAATGAATGTAGCACAAGCGCTGGGAGGACGCCGACCTTTGAACCAAGCCAATCAGCTCGAGTCACAGTAAGTAAGCAACTATAACACGTTAACTGTAATAACCTCAAACGGACTCGATGTTCTAGTAGAACGAAAAGCAAAAATCTTTAAATAATGTCAAAAGTGCATAGACAGTACGAGCTGCATTTTATAATGTTTGGAAGAATGTTTTGTTCAATGCAAATAGACAGGCATGTTCAAAAGCACGGCTTCTGTAAGTCAACATCTTGATCCATGAAACATGCAGCTAACCACAATTAGCAGATCACAGATGCCCACCAGGTCCGCATTACGCGATATGCCAAGTAAATCAAGCCCCCCCCCTCCCACGCCAGGGGGCCCCATGGCAGCAAGGATTATTTTTTATTTTGTTACGAGACGTGTAAGCTGTGTGTGCTGGCGCACCGTCCTGGTGGCAGATGAACCCCATGGGCAGCTGGCGTTTGCTTTAAAAGAACGATAATTAAGTGATAATTTATAAATAAAATATCTTACTGTTTGTCAAAACGTCACTTTGACGTCATTGGCAGTAATGTGGTAACCAGTTTTTGAAAATGAAATGGCATTTTTAGCTTTAACATTTTTTAATGCTGAAAAATCGATAGGTGGTCATGTTAAAAAGTCTATAACTTTGTTGTTTTTCAACAGAATCACATTTTACTTGACAGTTAAATATAGAATGTTTCACTAAATAAAACTGTAAAATAAACGGATGCTTAGAAAGCAGTGATAAACTTTAGGGGTCTACTTTTTTTGGCACACCCTGTAGACTGGCATACACTCACTTGCCGAGGTCGCCCGGAGTGTCATTGTAATACACATTTCGACCGAGTGTAATTTCTCCACTGGTTGAGTTGATAATAAACAGTCCATCAGGTGCACCACCCATGCTTGTTATGGAAAACGTGCTCCTATCATTATCATTGTATGAACTGTCCACATCGTCCACCTAACAACAACAACACAATGTCTGCAGTGGTATACAATGCCACACTGTCTATAGTGGTAGCTTGGTAGTGTTATGGTTAGGACTTTGGACTTACAATTGCAAGGTCATGGGTTTCACTCCCGGTTGGGTCAAAATCAAGTGGATGCCACATGATAAAATGACTGTCTACGAACAGGCAAACCATCACAGGCTGAATGGTAGTTCAAGCCATGTGTTAACAACGACTTCTCTTTCCTATGGGAAAACCAAAAATTCGACCCCACACAAAATCAAAACCCCTAACCCGATTAAGATGAAAAAATGGCAAGGCTGATTACATCGGCTAGGTGACCCCTCACGCAAAATTTCATGTAAATCTGCCCAAGGGGGCTTCTCGGCAAATAGGTGAAATATACGCAACAATTTTTATAGCCATATACCTTTTTTTCACTGACTCACCTACAGGTCAGACCCTTAGGCAGATTTTTATGTGCGATGGCTCAAACAATGTGGTATCAGGCAAAAGTTTGCCTTTCTGGGGTTAGAAAATTAAAATTTGATAATTAAACAATTCTTTAAATGGCCATAACTCCGGCTGTGTATAAGATAGAGTCGTATTTTTGGTTCTAGGGTATGGTTTTCGAGGCCGACCAATCTAATGGTGTCATTTAAGTCTACCCTGGACTCTCCATGATTGCCATGGCAACGAAATTTGGGACAAAATAAGCTATAACTTGGCTTCTGTAAGAGATATCTGCAAGATTTTTTTACCTCTAAAAGGGGTTTTCAGGGATAGACCATCAAAAATCACAAAAGGTGATATTCAGCAGCACAGCGACACACAATCAGTGTGATGCAGGCAACATCACCTTTTGTGATTTTGCTGTTTTCGATGTGCGAGTCCTTGAATATTGCCGTTAACAAAATTGATGTTTTGCACGTTTATCTCGGTATATAACCAACATTAAAGTCAACCCAGCCTTCCATCCCTCCAGGGTTCTGGCCTGTCTGGCTGCGGTAAATGCAGAGCAAATTCTCTCGTGTTTGATGGCCTGTAACACTGAGTCGTGAATATGAAAGATGATGCTCTGCAGCTCTGAGATGGATTTCTTATGCCAAACTATACCATTTTCAGTGGTACAGATTACCACAATGTCCGTAATAATATACAAGTTTACAGTGGCCAAGTAAATTTTACAAAATACTAATGTAAACACATTTTTGTGAACATGTTAATAATAATTAACTAAAATTCTTTCTTTCCTAGCGTTAGCTATAACTATAAACTACAGCCACAAACGTTAGTGACTTCACAGATGATGCACAAATGATGACTATTATTACGTCATGCTGGCGCACACAGAGACAGACACACACACACACAAAATGATGCACATCAAGTGAAGGCATTATCTGTCAGAAATGCAGCATGTGCGGTACAAAAATGAAAAAATAATGTTTTAATGATCTAAACAGAGTTAAACACTGTTGCTGTGACAATGGTAAGGAGATCAAATGTTACTGACCGTGACATAGAGTGGAGGATTGAAGATCTTTGTATCCTCATCAATTGAGACTCCGTATTCATTCTGAGTGAACAGCGGCTCGTTGTCGTTAGCGTCAATTATGTTTACGATGACACTTACTTGTGCTATCTCCTCACCCTCTCCACCCTACATACACCGAGGGCCATAAAAACGTGGAACTTTACTTTCGTCCATATCTTCACTAATTACTGACCGATTTTCAAAATTCTTTTGCTGGCACACTCTGCAGACAATTAGCAATAATGTGTTTATTATATATCCCACCACACCTATTAGTGATCAATAAAAACCTTAGCCTTACCTCTTACTGTTTAGCCACTAGAGTGTGAACTGACCTTCAAGGTCATCCAAGGTCAATGATTTTTATGTAATCTGAAAGGGTGTACGCCACTTCCTATTAATGATTAATAGTAACATTGTCCCTATCTCTCACTGTGTCTGAGATATGGCCAGTTTTCCATTGAAAGTGCACATTTTCCTGCACCCTCTATTCAACCCCAAGTTTGAAAATGTTCCTCTTGCACTGCATCCCCCAAATTTTGTACACAGAGAGCCTCGACATAAGACTTAATCCTGCAAAAAGTTTTCCCCTACGACTTAACACTTAGCCACAATACATCTGTTACATACGGACAGACGACAATCTTGCCACAGATGTGCTACACAGTACAGCATAGCTGTAGCACATCAAAAACATTTGCTCAGAGCACATTCATTACAAGTAACTAGAAAGCTAGGTATGAAGGTTGCGGCCAACACCAAAGCCAGTGGCCTTCAAGACTAAGGCCACAATTTTTGTTCTTGAGTTGTCCCCGAGGTAAAGAACAGTCCTCGATGACCCCATCCATGGCATATGGCAGTAAGCAAGCAAGTACCTCATCCTGGGCGGTCACTGTCAGTGCATACTGCTTGTCTTTCTTACTCTCGTAGTCTATACACGTGCCAGGCTCACGGCAACCGATCACTGTGATCACACCAGTAGTGGAGTGTATTTGAAACCTAAACACCCACAGTAGCAGCAATAGTAGTTCATACAAGACATTTGACCTTATGGTCACGAGAGCGCCGCAGCCTATATCAGTTCCTCTCTGCAATCCATAACTTGTTAAATAACATCGTGTAAATTTCATTTTCAAGGACTTTCGCATCACAAAGCCACAAGCAAAGCAATGTTTACTTTCTGCCGTTGTCCAAGCTATAAATAACTCACTGGCGCAAATAGAAACACCACATAGGCTACTAGTATCTATCTGGACACTGACTGCTCTTGTCATCATTGCAGTTTTTAAAACAAAAAATGCCTTGCAGTCGATTGCTGAAATTATGCATGTGAGTAGTTAGAATGAGAGGTTAATTAATCGTGTAATAAGTGTTCCCCATGACTTGCCATTTTCCCACAATACATTTTGTTACACATAGATAGACAAGACATATCGTGCCAATAGTGCCACCGCTATGTATAGCTGCTGCACTAAAAATTACAACCTACATTTACTGACGAACAACAAGGACATGTTCAAAGTGACAGTCTAAATAACACGAAATCCCAGTTCGGTTCCATTCAGTTTATTTTATTTCTGTCGCCGTTATAGGTACAACTAGAGGAATGTAAGCTATAAGCTAACTTAGCTAGAAAACTCTTGTCAGCCACTTACATCAAGTCAGCAAAAAACTGATGCATTGTAATACTCAACCAGCTGTCATAACCACCGAAATGAATGGAACCGTAACCTGTACATTGTGCGATTAGAGCAACACAAAGTATAAGCTAGACAATAACTCACAGGTTGGTGTATCCGTCAAGTCGGTAGATAATCGATGCATTGCCGTGACGGAAAGAATTGAAGTCAGCATCAGAAGCCTGCATCACACAGTAACAGTATGACTACACTAGCAATATAGCACCCGGACACTACACAGCTGTGGTAACATACCTGTATCATTATGACAACGCATACACAATAGCACCAGCAATATAGCAGCCCAACTGTAAACATATTTTAGAGCACTTTCACACCTCAAAAACCACATCAGATGACACTGGTATTATGTTTTATTCTTAGATGTCTAAAGAAAAAAAAACTTCATTTATTTTCAGGCCCTTCTTTTATTTTCAGGCATATTTGAAAGAACTAATAACATTTAAGAAAACAGCACTCACCCACAGGGCCACATTCCACCTCGACTACACTGCTTATCACCATGGCAACATAAACAAAATATGTTAACCAATATCCTAAGTGTTGGCCAGTTTTTTTTCTGCCAATAATAGAACTAAAAACATGTTCTACATTGGACGATAAAATCAACAATCCCATGGCCTCCCCTTTACAGCAGCACAGAATGTAAACAGACCTTTACAGTGATGACACGAGTATTAGCTGGCGCAGTTTCCAGTACATTCACCGTGAAGTTGGCAGCACCAAACACTGGAGGGTTATCGTTTTTATCCTTCAGCTTGATTGTAACATTAGCTGACGTTGACAGTCCTGACTGCTTGTCCACTGCTAGCACCTAAACAACATACATACATGTCAGTAATTACACACATGCACACAAAGTGCTCAACAACCAGGGTGCTCAAATAACACTGAAGAGTGATTGTTTTATCCTTCCGTTTGATTGTAACATTCACCGATGATGATCTTGCTAACTGAACAGACACTGCAAGCACCTAGACAGAATACATAAATGGTGCATAGTAACAAAACTGCCAAGTGAATAAGTTGGAGTACGATACAATACAATACAATACAATCTAAAGTGAAAAATGCCTATGGCATTGCAGTCACCTTACAGTCAGTAGTAAAAATAAGGACCGGAACAAATGAGTGTTAAGTTTAGTTTTAAATGTTCACAAGGACTTCAAAAACGTCACTTCTGGTGGCAGACTGTTCCACGTTCTTGCTGCACAGACGTGTCAATGATACAGCCAGTGCTGAGGTCGATGATGAGTGCAGGCGTTGTCAACCAAAAAGTCCAGTGACAGGCTGTAGAGCATCAGCCAGGTAGGCTGGCGCAAGTCCATGGACACACTGGTAGACCAGCACAGCCAGTCTGTATGTTATTTGCTCTGGCGCACAAAGCCAGTACAGACAGTATGAAGTGTTGACCAAAAAAGTTGTAGTGAGTGCTGATCAAAGCTGGCATCATTAACGATGAGCTGACACAAAGGTAACACAAATGAGGTCTTCAAGGACTGTCCTTGACCTCGAGGACAACTTGAAGATATAAAATTGTAGCCTTGGCCTTAAAGACCACTGGCCTTAACGTTAACAAGAAATTTGAGCTAATGCTCACGAGATGCACGTAAGCCTATAGCAATTCCAGTTTTGTTTAGCTGAAAATTTGAGTGTTCACGCTAAGTTAATATACAAATACCAAATTCTCTATCTGGATCGCATAACGATAGTTCCGTGGCGCTACCTTGTGAATGATATAGACTTGTGTCGCAGCCTGAAATCGGCAAAAAAATCCATAAAACCACCTATTTTGGCATTCAAGGTCATTGAATTCGGCGCCAATCGAGAGCCAGTGTACGACTCCCTATTACTGATTAATAGTAATAAATGTACATAACATCAGTTTATACACTTGTTAATGGCGACATGCAATGAGTGACACATCAAAAACAGCAAAAATCATAAAAAAGTGATATCACTCACCATCACATCGTTTAACTGTCAATGGGGATTAAGATTTGATGTCTAGGGATTTACTTCTTTTACCAAACACAGTGTATGGTTAAGGACAGAGATGAGGCTTTAAAGACAAACTGCACCTCCGGCTAGTAATACCCTGTTTACACAATGAAGCTTGCTCGACGACCCAAACTGTTAAGTTATTCTCACAACTGCACGCATAACATTTGTCAGAGTAACAGTTGTCGGAATAGAAATCTGTACCCCTTCCCATGAGTGGTACTCACAAGAAAAGTGTAGTACTGTTGTCCAAAGTCGACATCAATGAGTGATGAGTTGACAACGATGATGCGTGCAGTCGTGTTTTGCATTCCAACTGTGCTCGATGGACTGATTCTGAACCTGTCTGTATAGCGATCCAACGACAGATTGAGGCCAATTCCATCCTAGGAACAATACACAAATACAGGGTGTTCAATAACAACAATATATACAAAGGGTGCTCAGTAACTACATACACACATTAATGGCCATAAATAAATCAATAAATTAATAAATTAATTGATATGACGAACTGATTCTAAAACTGTCCAACCCCAACACTTCTGTTTTAGACATAGTACAAACGAAATTTTGTTACACGTCATAGAGCACTATTTGCAAGCAGTTTATCATTTACGTTGCCGCTTGTATGCAGGTTACACCAGAACGTCACAGTAATCATCAACTAATCAGCAGAAAATATGTTTAAAAAATCCTCAATTTTGCTTTGCCACTGCTGCTAAATGCTTTTTCCAATACAATGTGTTTTTTCTGATTCCAACTGTCTGATGTTGACATCATGCCATTTGTCATGACAACATTCTGAAGATCGCTGAGATTCGCAAACAGCTCATGTCTTCTTCATATACAAGTTCTTGCAAGATATCCCCCAAAAAACTGAGCAATCTAGCAGATTCAAATCTGGTGAATGTGGTGTCAATTCTTGTAAGCTGACAAAATCTGGCATGTTATCTCAGAGTGAATTGTTTGAGTTGCTTTGACTTGAAGTGACAGAAGGTTGACATAATTTGATGTTTAACTTGCTTTACATCATTATTAAGTGAGGTCATTAATGACATCATTAAAATTTTATACGTGCAAAGGAAATTTCTCTCCACAAAGCATATGCACCGTTATAGTTACACAACGTTTGAGACTTTTTTAGCACTACCCGGTACCTGGTTGTAGTGGGCGTTAAATAAACTATTTGGTTTTGTCTTGCGTTTGTATTTTTTTGCACCACCCTGTGCTTTGTAACGTTATTGTTGACAGAAAGATATCTAGGTCACCCTTTCCCTGGACCTACAAATAAATTGAAGAAGGATGCGACACAGAGATGTGTGGTTGTCGCATGTGTAGGCCGACGTATATCTGTGTTTTCTGTATGCTGCCTGTTTTCAGCTGCAAGTGCATGACTATTGATCAGCCACTTGGCTCTACTGGTGTGTGGTGCGTGTGACCAATGGATGGTCTTGGCGGGCACTTGTAAGCCACTTCTGGCCAATGATGCACAGTGTTTAGTTGGAGTTTAGCACGCAACGTGCACAAGTCGCTATTGATGATATAGCTGTGTTGGGCCATTTTGCACTGGTGCATTCTTCGGAATCTCGATATCAGTGAGACAGGACAACTCAGGCAGTGGACTGCTAGTTGTCAGTATCGGCACTAGTTTTGGAAATCGTTGCCAGGGACGTCTGGGACGATCTTTGAGGGCAGGAAAGCTGTGGTTTGGCACCGATCAGGGCATTCACTCGTAGACATGTCACCATTGCTACGATGCCGTCAGCACAGGCCATTGCTGTGAATGGCAAGCAGAGTTATTAAGCAGAGTTGCTACGCCAAAGTATTGAATTGGTATCGTATACGACTTTTCAGTCATTTGATTTTTGTAGTTGTGAAGAGTAACAGTTCTGGAAGTGCTAAGGTGAGGCTCGCTTTTTCGTAGATTGCAAACTCGCAGTGTCGCAACTGCAGCGTCGTGACACTGGTATAACCAATACCAATGTCAACTCAGCCTTCCATCCCTCCGGGTAGAAAAATCAAGTACCAACCTGTCTGGGTGAAGTTAAGGTAAGGCTTATTTATCTGTGTCTAGTAGCAAATAACATTTTGTGATTGCATATGGCAGATGATGCTGCTAAGCACTGAAATGGGTTTTCTATGATGAGCATTATATCATGTTACAACAATTTTTTAACATACCTTGTTGTTGTTAATAACAAGGATATCGAGCCGTGGGACTCGTGTGTCAACAGGAGTTTCCTCAACAAGCTCTGCCCAATAGTACGGTTCACCAATCTGAGGCCTTGTCTCATCTGACAGCAGAATGATAATCAAGCTTTCATTGGTCACACTCAGCGGATCATCGCGAGGAGCATACGTGCTGTTATACATAGCTACGGCCTACATACACACATGGGCACACCCTAACAACAACTATACACACCACCTACATGTGCACACAAAAACAATCACTGTCTACACAGTACACATACATGACAACACAGAAACAACAACTACACTGTGTTCCATTAAAAGTGAACCCAAAAAAAAATAGCAGCTCTATAACTTATCAAAAACGTATCACTTTTGTCAAAAATTTTAGATATAATAACTGTAAATCAAGTCAATAATTTTGACATATCAGTTTAGAAAAACACACAACAATGTCAATTTTAATTAAATTTAAAGCGCATGACTGAATATATGAAGTTTACAACACAGCAGCTTCAATCTTTATGTGAGCTGATGTTTTGGAAATTCCTGTCTTTTGAATCTGACGAATTTTAATAAGTGCCAGCCTGCCAGGGCATTTTCTTGATTAAAAACCAGACTCTCGGGTGAATCAGAATTCTGAGCAATCCATGTCTTACGCATTTTTCTGCTGATGATTTCCAGACCACGGTACTGGTTTGATGAAACGTTGTCAGCAACTTGTGCAAAAATGACGAAGACTATTTTCAGTTCAAAATCTCAATGACAATCTTCTTAACTCTGATCTCCCACAAGTTTTTTTATTGATGCAAAACTTGAATTACAATGCTGCTTCTTTGCTAAAATCGTAGTTTATTATTATTTAGACAATAGTGACATGTCAATGACATCAGTAGCAAACATTCATGAAAAGCTGTTTGTACAGTTTTGCACAAAAGAATGACACATCTTCAAAATTTGATTTCTTCTCTTATAGTTCATACCTTAAAGCCAAATTTGTGTAATATCCAAATTAACTGTAAAATACAGAACACTAACTTGCATTGATGGTAGTTTCAGTATGACATAGTTATTGATGACATTCTAGGGGTCCACTTTTTATTGGGACACAGTGTACCACTATGTGTGTCACCACTTAACATACATCAGCAAAAAAAACAATCAATTCCCAAGAGCTATAAATTCATAGACCTCTTGGTAATGAAAGAACGTTTTCCAGAATCAATGCTAACAGTAACAACAACAACAAGTAGTCCAGCTGTTGCTATAGTGGAAAAAAAAATAATACACGGACAAAATGTGTTCTATAGACAAAAAATTTCTACATATGTTCAAAACAAAATTCACTAGTCGTACAAAACATATACTTTTAATTTTTCCTATTTTAGGAATAGATGAAATGGCGCTGTTTTATAAACTTATTTATAGATCGACCGTCGTACTAAACACTAGTATCAGAAACCTGGACAGTAATGGTCTTGCGTCCTGCCGACCAGTTTGGATCAGACAGCAGCAATGGACGCGTATTGTACAGACGCCCGGTTAGTGGGTCCAGTCGAAAATAACTGCCAGGATCTATGCACAACAGACACACAGTACAATACAATAAAATAAAATATAAAGTAAAAAATGCCTATGGAGCTGCGCTCATTTTACAGTCAGCTATAAAAAAAATAGAATCAGATGATAGGTCTTAAGTTTAGTTTTGAATGACCGAAGACACATCATTAAACAAGAAGCCCAGCTGTCGCTAGGATAGCCGACTATACTGGTTGTCAGTGACCTTCAATATGCGACTATCGCGTGCAATAGCACATAACGGCCTTTAAGGTTATCCAAGGTCAATGATTTCCATCTAATCTGACAGGGCATAAGCCACTTCTTAATCTAGACGGTACCTCTCGCCGTTTCTGAGATATGACCAGTTTTCCGTTGAAAAATGCACATTTTTTCTACCCCCCTCATTCAACCTCCAATTTGAAAATGTTCCCCTTGGACTAGATGGCTGATATTTTGCATGCCCGAGTTTAAGACACATGGCTAATTATTCGTGTAAAAAGTTTTCCCCTATGCATGACAGCTTAGCCACAATACATCCATTACAGACAGATGGACAGACAGACGAACGACAACCATAACAACAGCTCGACTGTTGAGCAAGTAAAAAAATGTAAAGTCCTTCCCGAGCCTTACGGCGCATAGGGCGGCGCTGATCTCCGTTTCCTAAGGCCCTCAGCCAGACACCAGTTTTTACACTGCGAGACCATGGATATGGGGCCAGTGTATCGCGCGGTGTGCCTGTTTACGTCCCAGCGGTGAAACCGGTACCAAATTATACTGCTTGGCGACAGAGGCACATGTGTGCGAACAACTTGCCCAAGGTCGTTACTCGGCAGTGTCCCGGTGCGGAGTCAAACCTGCGCTCTGAGTTACCTCAGGATTACAAGTCCGACATGTTACTGTTAGACTACCGAGCCACATGCAAGTACAGTCGGCTAAAAAGCAAGCGGAGCCAGAAGTTTCAATTTTCCAACAGCAGCTGCAAATTCCAACAGAATTTGGACAGATGGTTACGGAATTACAAGTGCTCAAAATTTCAATTTTACACATGAATTTTCCCAAAATAAGTTTTTAGCCCCAAACTTTGCATTTTTCAACAAAAATTGCCAAAGAAGAGGATTTTCCAGCAATCTTCCAACAGCCATAAATTTAGGGTGGGCAACTACCCCCCTTCCCTTCGACACGATGCCAGAAACAGTAACAGAAACAGTAGCTGTAACTTAAGCAAACAAAAAATGTTTTGACTGGCTGGCACACTTCTGCAGATAATAAGCAGTAAACTCAACATTACAGAAACTGTAAAAAAATTCAAAATAAGATGACAAACAAAACTAAACAAACCATCGACGATGTAATAACGAATTTCACGATTGAATCCACGGTCTCCATCCTCAGCCTCCAGCTGCATTATAGGTACATAATCGTCCACCTGTTAAATAAATACATAAATAAATACCAGTACATAAGATCACACTATCCAAACCGAAGAATATAAGGCCCACTCAGCCTCCTATCCTCAGTGAGGCAGAAAAAAGCACAGTAGATACAACAACATTCAGCTGTATTATATACTAATCCACCTACCCCACACAGACAGATCCTATCTCTGCTTCACCTATCACTGCTTAGACACATAGTCTATCACCAGAGATGGGACCTTCGAGAAGCTCTGGTCTTGGCCTCAAAAACTAATGGCCTTGGCACTAGACTTGACAATTCGGCCTCTAGCTTGCAGTGAATGTGGTTAATGCAATGAATTTTTGGTATTAGTAGGATATATCCACTGAAACATTGAAACTACATGGTGTTTCAAAAAAAGGCACCTGAATTTGTCTTTCATTCATAACTCAATCGAATGACGATCAATTCACATGAACTTTTTACCAACTATAGCTGATTCAAAATATTTCAACAAAATGTGACTGTTAGTTAAATACTCTTTGACAGCCGTGACGTAATGGTGACATCACAAAATGTGTCATGATAACAAGCTTGCTTGTGACCAGCGCCCTCAGTCACTGTGACCCTGTTTCGATGATAAACTTCATCTGATTCACTGACAAAAATTGTTCGTTGTGCATTCCTGTCAGCAGTAAGCAGCTCGGGAGGTACGAGGACAGGTGACTCTCGATCAGAAAGTGGCAGATTCTAGGAGGCAGGGGGCAACTGCTCCTCCCCCCTATTAACTTGATGCATCTAAAACGTAGAATGCCTGATGAAACTGATGCAAAACAGATCTTAATAGCTTCCCCCGCAGGAAACTGCAGGAGACCACTGGGACGTCCTCGTATTACATGGATGAAAACCATTCAGCAGGATCTGAAATCCAGCGACCTCAATATGGACGACGCAGTTGACCTGGCACAAAAACGTCCACTCTGGAGATTGATGTCTACGTTCGGCGCTACGCACTCTTAGTGGTGCTTACCAGAAACGATGAATGATGATCTAAAACGGTGAAAATTTTGCACAAAAATGCATCACTTTTGCTTAAAATTAAAAAGTTTTTCCGGCCCCCTCCCAGACACCACCCCCTACCCTTCCAC
>Ga0209367_1002364_pt1 | contig 24836 bp, 13 predicted proteins | sample WorMetLIZISLAND2_FD_187412 | JGI IMG/M metagenome (GOLD analysis project Ga0209367, IMG submission 187412) | Marine gutless worms symbiont microbial communities from Max Planck institute for Marine Microbiology, Germany - Olavius geniculatus... ... | reverse complement strand
GGCCTGGACAAGTCTATATCATTCACAAGGCGGCGCCACGGTACTGGCGTTGGTGGCGTGGCGTAGTTGTTAACGCGTTTCGGCTGAAACGAAGTTACTCTACGCCGGGCCCGGTTAGTACTGCGATGGGTGACTGCCTGTTGGTAGGAACTGCTATAGGCTTTCGCGCATCCCGTGAGCATTAGCTCAAATTTCTTGTATAACTCGTAAAAGTATGGCTTACTGCAAATTTTTACAGTTGAAATGCATCGGACGCAACACGCATAACAACGAAGAAATCAAAAGTAAAAAGTAATAAAAAATCATACTCTTAATGACTTCAGTTTATTTAAACCTATTTCGATAGATTTCTGCCAGAATTTGAATAAAAGTGAACAAAATTGACGAACTGAAATATAAAAAAGATTGAAATTGCTGAAACACAGCATGCTGCTTTTCAGTATAGTTTGTGTTATTGTTTAAAGTATTGCATTCGTTTTTATTATACTGCTGCATTCTTGCGTTGGGTTTTTGTGTAAGCTAGGGATGCGTTTGTGCTGCTAAAAAGCTGCTTCTGTAACTATTAAGGCCGGCCAGTGTTTGTATTATAATGTCACCAGTTAACGGCTGACTCTATAGCCTACAGTGTAATCGCAGCATGTTTACTGTAGCAGCACTGACGATGCGGATGGTTCTTGAATAATGTACGCGTGATCAGTGTTGTGGCGCGTTACGTGACATTTGATCACCGAGAAATTATAGTCATGCGTTATAACAGATAACGCACGCGGTTGCTACTTTTTCTGCCCACCGAAACCATCGAGGGCTGCATAACAACTTTTTGGAGTAGGGGTGGCGTACTCGCCACTTTTCAGGAACATGCAGCAGAAAAAATAGCAGTGACTTTGGTACATCAGTGCATATTTACAATGCACAATGTCAGCCAGTGACCGAATTGGAATTATAGTTTCTGTTATTGTTTAAACTATTGCATTCGTTTTTATTATACTGCTGCATTCTATGTCGTATGCATAAAATATACAAAGTGCTTCAGAAGACCTAAGTCTTGTACATTTGTAGATGTTTACTTGTTGACACTTAGCTCGTTGTAGTGTAAGTTGTTTTTAGTTACTCATTCTGTGGCTAAGTTATTAATTTGTTTATTGTTTTTTAAACCAGTTTCGATAAATTCGTTACAAAGAACAGAATACCCGAAACAGAATTCCTAAAATATCTCTGAAACGGTTTAAGATAGGACCAACATTGCTATTGTTTATTAATAAGAGGTTGCCTACGTATACGCCGAACATACGCCGTGAATTATCAAAAGTACCGTCGTTGAATAAAATGAACAACGTTGTTTATTTTATTCACGTATCTGTGTAGAAATGACGTCCTTGTGGCACGTTTTGACACGGGGAGAACGACTGGAAGAAAAATGAAAGGAAAAAGTAGAAAGCTGGTATCCCCCACTAAGGTGATAAAGGTCTCCATCTAAATTTTTTTCTTTGTCGCTTATTTGTATATGTGGAATTGTATAGGGCGTCGGCACTACAGTATATTAGACGGCTCTTATTCATACGGCTTTATTGATGAGCCTGATTTCTGTAATATGCGGAATTTCCTTTAACGGAATACACCATATATTGTAGATTAATTAAGTACAACTAAATGCAAACTGCCGTTCACATAACAACAGTGTATACAAAACTATTTTGATCTCAACAAAATGAATTTACCGTTTAAAAATTCACTTACAATATCTATTTTATAGTCTAATATAATTTCGCCGACAAACGTAAATTTTATTATGTTTCATGGTCGTCGTTTTATCGATTTCTGTAAACGGCTTATGTTCTGTTAACGATCCACATATTTTTATGCAGTTGAAAACGCGTGTGTTTATCATATATTCAGCGTAGGCTACTGTACGGTATGTGTTTCCTGCAACATGATTCTTACATGCAGTTCCACGTAGTTGAAGTATTGTTGTTCTTTCATGTATAAAACGTTTTTTTACGTTTTTTATCTCTGTCACGTTTTTTAACGTTTTTATAGTTTTTAAAATTATTTTTTATTATTTTAGCGTTTTCTTTAAATTTTTTAGCAAAATGTTTATTAACTGCATCAAGAACTTCGAGAATTACTTTTGAAACCACGAAAATGAATTATTAGGCTACGGTGGTGGTAGGAACGGTATACGTCAGTGAAAAACGTGTCCGATATAAGTAAGTATAGTGATGCTTGCCTTGGTCATGACGTTCTCTCTCTCTCTTTCGCTAGTTCTAACTAAACAGCTCCTACAACATTAAACATTGGACAGTTGAATTACTCAAGGTTAATGTTTTTATTCAACGTTTTTAAAAGTTTTTTTTCTATTTCTGCCATGTTTATTGCGTTTTTAACATTTTAAGTTTGATTTTGTTTGCGACTAAGTTGTGATACTACAAGGGTGTACATTTGTATGATTGCTTTGTGTAAGACTGCGTGTTATCCGGCGCATTAATGCGACGTCAAACGACACTTAGCTTGCACTGCTACCGTTTCCACAGTTTTCGGCTGCAGTCGTGCGTCATAAAGCAAACGACGCTGTAGCCTAGGCAATCTAAGCGCGGTTTAATTACGATACTGCACTGTCTGGAGTGGTATAAGCTCGGACTGCGTCCTCGCATATCCACTCCAGCAGTGCGGTATCTGGTAATTATAGCACCGCTTCTGCAAGTTTGGCAAGATAACTGTGTTGACAACACCCTTAGACAGCCGTGTGCATGTTCACAATACCCATCCTCTGTTCGGTATGCGCATAGACTTTGCACTCAATAAGCGGCATTAATTATTACGACAAAGTTGTCACTGTTGTCGCTAATCGCGAAAAAAATGAAAACGAAGAAGATGTTCGAAAAGTTGACAAAAACTTATGATCGAAGCACGAGGCTAATCGTTTTCAAAGCTGTCCGATTGCTTGATCTGCGGCGCTAAGCTTGTAACTTCATGTTTCAGTTTTTACGCACCAACATGCAGGTATCGATCTGCATTGTGCCGTGTTCTTGGTAGCCTACTTAAGTAAGTAAGTAAGTAAGTAATCTTTTATTAAACAACGGTCAAACGCCATTGCAAAAACAGAACATAACAGAGCAAAATCGGTACAATATCGATAAGAAAAAAAAGAAAAAAAGGAAAAGAAAAAAAATAACAAAAAAATAAAATGAAATGAAATACGGTAGAGCTACAACAGATCTACATACTTCCATCAATTTGTATGCTCCGTGTACACATTGTGCTTTATATTTTGTGACGAATCTCTGAATCGTGCGTGTATTTTACAGGCTGCAATTTACGCATTTTGAGGCTTATTGTTGTACATTATTTCTGTATTTTATGGTTGTTGTAAACAGTGTTAAGTAAGTATGTTTTATCAACCAGATCTTGTGCTAAATACATGTTGACTAATTGTCGTATGCATAAAATATACAAAGTGCTTTAAAAGACTTGAGTCTTGTACATTTGTAGATTTTTGCTTGCTGACATTTAGCTCGTTGTAGTGTAAGTTGTTTTTAATTACTCATTCTGTGGCTAAGTTATAATGTTGATTATTGTCTTTTAAATCAGTTTCGAGAAATTCGTTACAAAGAACAGAATACCCGAAGCAGAATCCCTAAAATATCTCTGAAACGGTTTAAGATAAAACCAACATTGCTATTGTTCATTAATGAGAGGTTGCCTACGCGTTTTCGATTGGTATTGACATAAACGACCTTAGATGACCTTGAATGGCGTTGCACACAACATGTATTTTCCGCAGCCAACCACAACGCTGTTGGCGGCAGAAATGTAGCCCATGATGATGTTTCTGTGCATTCTAGTAATCGCATCGCTCGTTCGCCCTGCTGTTTTATTGTCTTGCCTGACCGCTGCGTGCCACACTCAGAGTCTCAGACATATATATATATATATATATATATATATATATATATATATATTCTCAGTGTAAGCCATAGCCTAGTTGCGTGCACGTTGCACACGACTAGACGAGAAACAATATGAACGAACAATCGTCACGGCTAAGGTCACAACCTGCAACAGTAGGCCTACGCCGACTCACGGAGTCTGTCTGCAAGGATGACAATATTCCATTTCGTCCGGTGATAAAACTTCTCACGTTCGCACGCAATTGCATCATACGTCGTCTATAGGCCTACGTACCGTATATTGCCAATAATGCCTCCGTCTGCTGCAGAACCATGCACATAGCGTCATATTTGTCCATATATTTGCCAAATATATTCACCGATCTTAAAAGCCAATTTACCGGCAGATTCTGTGGACAATTTAAAATAACAAAGTTGCTAGTCATCCTTCGTTGCGTCGCTACATTGCCATGTGAAATATAAATTTTTAAAAATCATTACAATCAGAATACATACATGTACATGCAAAAACTTATTTTCTAAAATAATGGTTTTTTATTAATTTGCTTTATTTAAAATTAAATTTCGTGTAGTTTTGAATATATTTCTGGTATTTATTTATGAATGCAGGCGATATTATTGTAAATATTAAATTTTAATAGGCCTACAGTTGCAATTGACAAAATACCTAATGTAGCAATGCTGTCTATAGCGACAAAAGCAAGGCGTGGTTACGAACTCACGCCAGTTCAAAAAATACGCTTTATGATAAAGGATACTGGTGAAATTTTTGAAGAAAAACTAGAAAAGGAAAAGACTAAGCACTTACAAAAAAAACAGGAAGTAAGAAGTACCGACCAAAGACACGATAGCGACAGCTCGAAGCACCCGCATTCTGAAGTGAACGATGTCAGTGAACTGGTAGGCCTACTAAACTAAAAAGATCAGACACAAAGATACATCGTTCAACACGCCAGAAAGAGGCAAGTTACAGCTTAAGCATCCTACGTATTTATATTTAGGCCCCTACCACCACCTTCGTCTGAAGTGACTTATTTATTTACCCACACGCTTGTTACATTATTGTTAGCTTTTTGTTACATTTATAGTTTACAAGTAGCGACGCATTTACAGCGTAGCCCAACGGTTTGGACAACAGAGTACAATTAATATTAGACCAAATGTTTAAAAATTCGTAAGGAAGACGGTTTCTAAAATCTAAAAAACATTTTACGTGAATTTTAAGCAACCGCCACCGGCTTTCGATAAGTCATCGACTTAACTTCAACGATTGGCCTTTTTACGAGATGTGTATCAAATGCACTGTGCCTGCTCGCTACATACATACATGTACGTCCCAGTGGAAAAAGTGTCCAAAATCATTTAAACTACAAGCTAAACCATTATGTCATCAAACTGCCAAGAGTGTAGACTACAAACATCAATTATTGGACAGCAGAGTTTCGTTTTTTTATCGGCCCTCGATAAACAGCCTGTCATTAGCTCTGCGTGACAACAGTCCATCGCCGAACTCGTTCAAGAAGTTATAGACATATCAGTTACTGTTAGTGATTTTGAAAAAAAATCCACAAATGTACGTTTTGATTTGTTTACTTATTATACGCGCGACAGCATGTATAGCACTTCTGTCCGTTCCGTCCGTCTGTCTGTCCGTCACACGAGAGAATCAGTCAAAACAGTCCATGAAGCTATTGCAAAATTTTCACCATCAGCTCCTTGATAGACTTTAGTTTCAGAATACGTAAAGCTTTTCTATAAATTCGAAAGGGTACGAAATAGCGCCAAAATTACTATTAATCACTTAATAGGAAGTTGCACATGCGTTTTCGATTGTCACCGAAAGCCGTGACCTTATATGGCCTTGAGCACCGAAATAGGGGTTTTATTGATCTTTTTGCGATTTCCGGCTGCCACATACGTTTCGAGAACGAATTACGCCGAAATCACTAAAGATCAGAACTACCTGCACATGAAATTTAACATTAAACGTAATTTTAACACTGCAAATCTCGACCCTTTAGGTTTAAGGAGGCTTGCGCACGCAGACATCAAAGACGGGTACCTCCCTTAGAAGTCGTTTTTAGCGCTGTTGGCTCGTCTAGCGTGAAAGCAGTTGCAGATAGACTTGCCGCTTACGGTAAAAGAAGAACTGCTGACGAGCTTTGAAGAGGCATCAACATTAATGACCGTGAATGACCTTAAACCCCCATATAAAAAATTTTGGTGACTTTGCGATTTTCAGCTGCGGCGCACACTTCAAAAGTGAATTGTTACGAAATGGCTGAAGTTAGACCAGAACTGAGGACAACATGCGAACAGAAACTGCTTTAGGCAGTCGCGCATCTCGTGAGCATTTGCTGCATTTTTTCGAACTTGCGCCATATAAATGTCATTAATAATAATAATAATTATTATTATTATAACTCAAATGACTTGTAAGCAGTCTTTGCACGCGAAGGCTGCAGTCTCATCTAATCCTATGATCCAACCCAACTGTCGACCGAGTTGCGCCATCTCTGCAGAAGAACTCGCGCTTCGACTTAAGCAGACAGCTGCGAGGCCACAACCGAGAAAGAAGTCACTAGCACTGCGACATCATCGAAATCGATCGACTCCGAAGAAAAAAACACAGAAGGAAAAAGGACATTCAGAGCATGCAACATTTGCACAAAATGTTTTTACGTGTTGACTTGACATACGACGATCTAAAAACATAGGTAATTCTATTTCGTTCAAAACCTGCTTAAACCCTGCAAGTCTCCTGCCGTGTTTTGAGCAGGTCTGACAAGTCACGGATTTTTCAGCCTCCAGCTTGTCGAAGTCGCAGACCTGGTGACAGAACAAACAAATTTGATGTGGAATTCTGGCTGAGTGAGCCAAAAAAATAAGAGAATTACTGAATTTAACCATCGCAGTTGGTCAGCGAATAGCCTAGGCCTACTACTGCTGGACGTGCGGCATCAGACGGCAGCAGCCAATGTCTCCATTAAATTAACCTATCCAGTGACTATATCATACAGTACAGTCTCTACATCGTCCAGCTTCCGTTGTAATATCTGGGTGACAGATACTGTATATGAAAGTCAAATTTCCGCGCATTATCTATACGCAGCCAAAAAGACCGAGAAAGTGGAACGCATATAACGCAATAGCGTACGTTATTGCGACTGACGTAGGCACATAAGAAATAGATTTTATCGTAGTTTATTGCGGCAATTGGAACAGTTTCTGGTCTACGTCAATTCCGCAGTAAAACAGTCATCAACACGGGCCTTCATAAAGGCAGGCTTATAATCAGACTGAAGTTACAGCTATAGACGTCTGTCTTCTTTCACAGATAAGCAGTGATGTCATTGAGATAGCGCTGAACATCGTAACCTGACCGATTTTACTACTGATACGCCCACGAGTAAAAACTATACGAAAACAACAGGATGTCCAAATAAAAAGTCATTTAATATTTTCAACAATGTGTACATTTTATTTTGATGAGACGTAGGCTAATTTTTACGCATATAAGTTGGCGTCATAAACCAAAATTGCTGCACCCATATCACGCAACCGCACCGCACGCATCACACTCGCTTTCCTGCGACAGCATTACCGCAACTCATTCGTCAGCCACTGATTCTCGATAGCGATGTTTCTACCTTGGTACAGTTTCTTCCAAAAAAGAAACCTTTTGCCAGCTGTTATTTTAATGGTCTTGAATCTTGAGCTGCGTTTTGGATCACCCTAACAGTACCATAGATAAATATATTATAAATATGCTAATGATAATAAAACTTAATAGTATTAATACTTTTAGCTAATAGTTCTAATTTCTGCTTATGGCACGGCAGACGAAAAATTCAAAAGAGTTTAGTTTTGTTGTACTGAAACAATATACTAGTAATAATGCTACGTATAGCTTATGCGGTCGCATGTCTCGGACAAGAAGCTGTACACGAAGCTGCTGTACAACGTGTACAGTAAGCCTACTGTTGTCGAGCGAGCTACGGATTTGTTGTAGATTGTCAACGTTTTGCGGGCCTGCTGTTGTTTGTAAGCCTACAACTTGTATCATAAATTATCATATTTATTTTCGAAATAAACACAACAGAATTCGATCAGTTACAAGCAGTTTTAATCGAAGGACTACTAGAAAAGCACAAGCTGGCCGCCTGTAACAATAACAACAATAACAATGTGCAGTTGAACTATCGTAAAACTGCTAATAGAAGCCCCCGGCTTGTACTAGCAGTTTTACGGTAAATACAAGGGAAGGCAAAGCAGTCATGAAAGATGATGACATTTATCTAGGCCTATCACACAGCATGCTGAGTTTGACCTAAACAACAACAGCTCAGAACAAGTCAAAGCAATTCGACTTAAACTAAACAGACGTCATCAGCTTGGCTCATCTTACGTAACAGTTCTGTAAGCAGTTACTATAATGGCTCGGTATCATCACGTGATCATGCGCTTATACACTGTTTGTATTATTGCCGTTTTCCCGAATCCACGCGGGTGTGGTCCGAAACAAGACGCGCCGGTTTTATTTCCACAAATTGTCAGTTCTGCCGTATTTCAAACAGCGAACCTTATACCGTGCAGTCCCAGTCCCCACAAGCTGCAGAGAGGTGCAATTTATAAGCAGTGGCGTCGAGAATACCGCGGTATTACAAGTCACAGTATCGCGCACTACGCTTTTACGAAAACTGACATCAATGCAGTTTCTTCAATGGACACGGCATGTCATGCGCTATTATTGCATATAAACTTCAAACAAAAAAAACGACAAAACATCTTGCTAAACTTTAAAAACCAGCTCTATGCAGTCGGTAAACAAATGTCAATCAAATCTACAAACAGTAAGGCCGACAGTGCGTTACAATGTCATCTCAGTTAGCAAACAGGTAAGTCTTGAGAGAATTGCATTGTGTCACCAAAAACGTCTAATTTTGACATTTCCAGTAAAATATGACAAATACAGACCTAGACTGTTATTATGTCGCAGGTACTCGATGTTGGTGCTTACTGCGCAGCCCTAGAGCCAACAGCGTCCGGGAAAACGATGCAACAGTGCAACGTCCTGTTCACTCCACGACATATCAGTATTGGACTAGCGTGCAAAACCTAGGACAGATTAGGCTGGGTCGTTCATTCGAGTAAATATCTGTTCGCAATAACCTACACAGTTCCCGCTTTATGGTGCGTTGCTGGTAAATTACGTTAATCCGTTAGATTAATAGTAAATCTGCGACACCCGTTGTAGTGATCATCTTCGATAAAGAAGTGGCGAAGACGCATTGTTCTCCTGGTTGTTGCGGTAGGCAGCAAATCGCCTTCAAGTCGGCGATGATGAAAATAATTCATCTCCGTCTTCTCGGTTCGTTCTTGTGCTGCTTCTGTCTTCCGTCGCTGTCGGTGGCTGAACTGTTGCCAGACGACTATCAGAAAGGTAAGTGTCAGATTGATAACGGTTTTATCGATTTTCTTATAAGGATTATCTACTATCTAGGAGGCGTACGTAACAAAGTTTGGATTTCTACCCAAAGATTCTGCAACCTATTCTCATATTTAGGGTATTGGAGAAAGAGAGATTAGGCAGTAGAATAAAAGTCGTAACAGTAGTAAAGATATAGTGAAAGTAATTAGTACGAGTATCACGGCTTGTGCGATAGTAATGTAGCCTCCACGGCTTACCCACCGCGATTCGCTACATCTCGTTGACCACGGGTCATCATCGGTGCAGTGCTACCGGAATCTGACGCAGTATCCATGCGATTTCCCATGGTGGGTGTGAGTTCTCAAAGTGCAGAGGGTTACCTTCTAATGCACAGTACCGCGAATAACCGTAGACGACAAAAAGGGAAGGCGAAAATACTAATGTGTTTGGTACACTGGAATTTTGCCTTCGCTATTTCAGTGTTCCACGGCCGTACGCGGAACAGTCCCACCTCCACCCTCTGTTCCGCCTGTTATGCATTAGCTTAGACATTTATATCTGGCTGCTGAGAACAGATTAAATGTCTAAGCTAATACATTAGTTCGTGCTTATACTTTTGGATTTTTGCCGTTTTACATCAGCGCTTATACAACATTAAATGAATTGCTTGCAGTTTTTTTATATATAATTTGTATTAACAATCAATAGCCGTAGCCACAAAATTTCGTCTCTAAACATTATTATAACAATGAACGCATCGCTATAGCATTCGTGCTGTCTATACGGTGGGATAACTTATCGACAACCCACGGATGCAGTCATAGGCCTATACGTGAACAAACTAATACCCAGTTTACACGATCAAGCAAACATCAAGCAACCATCAAGCAAATGTATTTGAAATACACGTGCATGACGTGCGCTCTAATTGCTTGATGTTTGCTTCATCGTGTAAACGGGGTATTACGAAAGCGTAGGATACACGACCGTCTGGCGTCCAGCGTAAATTAAGTATGTAAGATTGTGTAGAATTGTTTAACACTCACGTTTCCCATCCCAGGCAGTTGTATTGTCATGGCCTATACAATATGCCACCTGTGCCGTAAACACAGCCGTTGTAGGCTTAGCCATGGAACTAAGTTCTTGCATAGATAGCGCCGCTATCTATGTAAAGTTCCATGGCTAAGCTTATAGCCTATCTATCCACAGTCGGCACGGCTGTGAACGTTTACAGCACAGTATAGAATGTGTCAATTAACGACTGGATGTGCTGCTTTGAATCTGGCGTTGCGTTTAACGTAACCTAGTTGAAAACATAAATGTAGGCTACATTATCTTTAATGTTGGGGCTTTAAATCTGTGTAAAAATACTCTTCATCAATTGTGTGTATGCTACGATGACGCCTATCGGAAGATTTTTAGTTACAAGAGAAGTGAATCAGTGAAGGAACTTCAGTATTTCTGTGGTGACTTGCCTTTTGAATATTTGTATGAGTTGTATCAGTGGAATTTCTACTCCAACGTGCTTGGCAAGAATACTTATTTGGACTGTATCCTGAAGTACTTCAATCGTGACAATAATTTCGTGCAGTACTTTCAGCTGAAGTACAAGCCAAAAAACAATACTAGGACCTGCATGAAAATTGCTGTGTTGCTTCACTTTGAGAATTCGATCTCTGAATGTCAGTAACTGATTGACTATTGTGAACGATGTGCCTCTGTCTGTCTGTCTGTCCGCTGGTCTATATCTGTTGTTTTTATTACTGTCTTCTGCATACGTGCGAATAAAGAAAGTTATTATCTTATTGAAAATTGAATGATGTAAAACTGAACTTATTTAGATTATGTCTTTAATGGCGTGTGCTTTAAAGTGGCCCGATTTGGTTCTGTTTAAACATTTAAAGTCGAACATCGATACGACTGAATACGACTGCAGTAGTTCTGTTGCTTAATATAATATTCCCAACTTCGAAAATACTGTATAGAGGTAATTGCCAGGTTTGAAAATTTTCGTTGTGTCCGTAGCTTGAAAAGTTACGACTGCCACCTGTCTAATGTTGATATGTTAGTTAATGTAGATTATTGAATTCGAATGTGTATATTTTACGTTTTGCATTTGCGTTCGGTTTGCGCAATTAAAGATTTACTTACTTAGTTATTTCTCAACTTGAGGTGCATCGTTTGTCCGATTTAGCATTTACCGAGAAATTTAGGTTTTGCGATGAAACGTGTGCAGAATGCCAGGGAACGACTACCCCTGGCCTACGGGACAGATTTGCCAGCAGACCGCACGAGCAGATTGACACGTATCGCTCCATGTACGAGAACTGCACAATCGTACTCACGAATCTGGAGCTGATGCATCTGTACCCGGCGCCAGGGTCCGACTACGATCTGTCGTTCGTCGAAAACATTCGCGAGGTACACGGCTATGTGCTGATAGCGTCCAACCTGGTCAGTCGCGTTCCACTCACCAGTCTGCGCATCATTCGAGGACGCTTCTTGTACCAGCAGTTGCCGCCAGAGTCTGACGAACCCGCGGAGTCTCGCAGCTACGCGCTGTTCGTGTCCAACAACTTCCACTCTTCAGTCGGTCTGCGCAGTTTGGAGATGCCCAGCCTCATGGGTCAGTGTGTTCTACACATAGGCCTAGTTATGTCTGTGATTGGTTCTGCGCTGTTATTTGGTCGTCCTGTCGTAAACGGCCACACCGCACGATGCACTAGTCCCGTATCCGTGGTCTCACAGTGTCAAGTGGCGTCCGGCCGAGAGCTAAAAAACGGAGATCAACGCGGCGCTGAAGATCTTATGGCTCGGAAAGGACTTTACGTTCCTCCATGTCGTGGGTCTATACAGACTGCATTACATGTTTTGCTTATTTGTCGGTCTGTCTGTCTGTCTGTCTGTACTCTGCAAAGAGTCGTATCATGTTGCATAGCACCTTTTCTTGTTCGCAGCACATTATTATTTTTTTTTTCACGTTTATTCATTTATTTGTCGACCAAACGGGGTGCACCCAGCATTCGCGTGACGAGACGAAGGCAACGACCTCAGCCATTTTTTTACCAACTTGGCAGCCTGGGCGGGCTAAAGCCTTTTGTTTACAGTATTCATGCATTTCATTTTATCGACTTAACACTTTATCGATCTTTCGTTATTAGAAATGGCGGGCTAAACGTATGCTATTTTATGTGCGCAGAAATTCTGAATGGCGACGTAATGTTTCGAAACAATTCGTTACTCTGCTACGGCCGGGAAGACACGATCGACTGGAGCTACATTCTGAGCAGCAGGAACGAAGTCGTGAATACTGATACAAACGCGACTCGGTGTAAGTCGGTTTTGAAAACCGCAGGCTATATACGATTGTTGTTGTAAACATACTGAATAAATGTGAACAATGTTAAAACTAGTTCTTTCACGAGTGAGTAAGGTCATCATACCGTAATGATTACGGCAGTTTTCGTCAATGTAGCAATTACATGTAGGCAGCACATTATTATTAGTTATGGCAGCGATGTTAAATTTCCGCGCCTACGATTCGAACTTTTGTCGCATTTTGTGCCTTGAGTATTTTAGACAATTTGCCACAAAAAAAAAATTTCCCCGGTTTTAAAAATACTTTTTCTTTAACTTTTCCGTAAGGCATTTTCCTCCACCGGTCAATGGAGTGGACGCCCCGGTGTTGAATTATTAGCACATTAACTGTATAATTACTGGATTTGAAACGTACGTCATGATGGCGTTAACAAGCACTAAATATTATGTGTTAGACATTTCGTAATCTTTAACAGACAGTGCTCTTCTCAAAATGCAGCAAAAGTACGCAACTGACATGCCGTTGGTGGTGGTGGTGTGTTGTAGGCGCGTCTGCGTCTGCGGCGTGTGATGCTTCGTGTGTCGACAGATTCAACAACAATCGACGTCTCTGCTGGGGCCCCGGCCCTCATCTCTGCCAGAAAAGTTAGAATTCAGCACTTCTAATTTGTTGATCTATATACAACAAGAATTGAACAAGTAAACGATTTACCTGAAATATGATGAATATTATTGTTGGACCGTTATGAGTGGTTGGGCGCTTTTCATTACATCTGCGCAAAATTAGGCCTATACACGAAGCCGTCTATCCTAAAAGTTAATTTAAGGATTCGCCCATTTTTGCGCGAGTAGAGACTTATCGTGGTAACGTAAGTCTATCTCCCAGCGTTCCAAAACTTTAGTGTATGTCTATATCCCGCCAAGGTTGAGCAGCTGGACGTCCTGGAGATATGGTGGCCGGTCGTTTCATCATCAACACTGTTATATACGGCTGTAATTGTCTTCAGTATGTCGTTTAGTGTAATATATGACAAATGTGATTATTATCGGGAAAATGTTTACCTGTGATGAATCGACCGGTGATGAAACGATCGGGAATCGGAGATAGGGGTCTTAGGCTCTAGAGCAACTCGCTCAGTGCACCTGATTACCAAGGCTCTCAGCGTTCTCCTGAAAGTTTGCGACGATTTCTCCAGCTTATAACATACGGCATCGACTTGCTGAATCTGTCCGTCCTGTGATGTCGTTCACTGCGTAAATCAGTTGACATTTGAGCATTTGATACGCCAATGCGCGGGTTGACTGAAAATGCCGGACATGAAATTGGAGGACGAGATATTATATCGTTTGAAAATAGATTACATTCCAATGCAGTGTGCAATTTTTTTTTAAAACAACGACTGAACACAAGTCACAACAGCAAAGCAAGTTGTGTAATATGCATATGTATAATATGTTGAAATGCATAAAATATTACGAAAACATCAATCTAAAATTAGCTACAGGTGAGCAATGATAAACCGAAGTCTACTAAATATATAGGCCTATATATTCAGCCACTTGAAACGTGTCTTGCATTTTCATGTCCGTTAACTTTATGTTCGTCAATTTCATCTCAGGCTATTTCATGTCCTGCCAATTTGTCTAAATATGTCTTTCATTTTCATGTTCGTCATTTTCAGCGCCCCCCCCCAATGCGCGTGCGCTTCACGCTCTTACTCGTATAATTAAGTGTAGTTATTGCACTCTAGGCTGTGTGCTCTGGTGAACTATAAAGTTGCTGAGTAAGCTGTCTTTATTTCACATTATAACAAACGTATTTGCAGTAAGGTTGAACAGAATTTTCTATTTGTTAAATTTTGCTAAATATTTTCGCAGACATTTTGTCGTAAATTAATAACTAGAAGTTGGTTTGTGGCGTAAACGCTTGGAACTCTGCATATATTCGAGTCGACATACGAGTATGAGTGTTTCGTTGATTGTTAGTAACCAGTCTCAACTGTCACCGGCGATGCAGAGGTCAGTGTTTCGGCAATGCGTCCGGAGAATGTTGCGATAATGAGTGCACGGGAGGATGCAGCGGACCTTCCAGTACAGTATGCTGGGTAATTCCACTTTTAATTGTGCATTATGTACACTGTGTGTAGCGCATAGATGCAATAAGCATTTTACAAACGGTTGTGTGTTGTAAATATAGAACGCATTTCAACATTTTAAAAAATTTCAATTTTTGAGAAACGCGAAACAGTCAACGTAAAATGGCTGTGATTTGAAGACGTCGTGTATAGTGTGTATAAAAATACAAAATAATGTATGCCTAAAGTTCAAAGTCCAAAACATCAAATGTCATAACTAGTGGAAGTTTCGGTTTTCTTATTATATGACGTCTGTAGCGTAGCTTCTAATTTTGAAGCGCAGAGTGTCTTTATAACGACGTCGACTGGTAGTTGAAAATCGAATTTTTTAATATGTACGTTTTTTTCGACTTCTGGCTTTTTCCAGTTTAATCTGATAGTTTCAGAGCTAAGTCGCATCCGTGTTTTGCCGGTTTTTTTTTGGGGGGGGGGCGGATTGTGCCACTGTGGTCTGTAACTGTATCTACTGCAGGCATGTCGTCATTTTGCCGACGGCAACAACTGCGTGGTGAAATGTCCGCCGTACACGAAACTCAACCAAGTCACCAGACAGCGAGAACGCAATCCAGACTTCAAGTTCGAGCATGAAACGAAATGTCTCAATCGCTGTCCCGGTTGAGTATTTCTTCCTAACTTTTCTTCTCGGCTATTTCAGTTAACAAAGGTTATCTGGAAAACAACAAAAAACAAAAACTTGCATACGATTTTGTTTCAAACAGTTTTCAGCAGCTCAGCTGCTTGAAACAAAATTGCATGCCAGTTTAGTTCTTCTTTAGTTCTGCGGGCATTACTATCCACACATGTAAATGCTAAGACCTTGCTGAGCATGTTAATGCCATGTTTTGGTGATTCTGTGCGTTATTCACAGTCATTGGTGCAGCTTATGACAATTGTTGTGTGTTTGACAGCTGAGATGTACGCTGATGAAGGCTACTGCGTGAGTACGTGCGGCGCCGGCAGCAGAGCCGATGAAAATAACACGTGCGTCAAATGCGATGGCGAATGCGAGCTGAAAAGTAGGCTATATACGTGCTTATTTTTAGCCTACCTGTATTACGTGGATTCGACGAAACACCGCACCGGACCGCACTGGACGTCCGGTGCGGTCCGGTGCGGTGTTTCGTCCGACCGTATTACGTGAGTGTGTAAGAAAACTTGAACTCGCGATCACGTCAACGCCGCGAACAGAAAAGTCTTTAGCAACCGCTTAAACTGTTCAAAGTTAGGCCTAATGTCGGCTTAATTGCCTCCGATAAACAGTTTCGGGCGTGTGAAGCGAAATGGCGGTAAAATATGCTTAATGTTGAACCATAGCTGTGCTCTTGATAAATTAAAGCTATATGTTTATTTTGGTCGTATCATTTCGATTTTTCTAGCCTTGGTTAGATTACCTAACTACTGTACGATAAGCATAGGCCGACTTGTGCTATGTAAACCTAGGTAATTGTCATGACAGTTGCATTTTATTTTTTTAAATTTCTATAACCGATTTAACTTAGACTGTAAATGACTACTTAACGATATACGACCTATTTGAGACATTTTGCGTATACTGCGTAGTCTATCTCAGGCCCGTCGAGAGGGTGGGGTAGGGGGTTAGCTACCCCGGCCCCCGCAACGTTTGGGGGCCCCGCCGTCGGACTGAAATATGAAGTACGCCAGAATGTACCATTTTGAAAAAAAATAAAAAATTTTCTCTCCAGAAGGGCCCCGTGAAAATGTTTGGGAGCCCCGCGAGAATGTTTCCCCGGGCCCCGCTGTGGCTCCCGACGGGCCTGGTCTAATCTATCTGATCACATTGTTTGTTTTGTTGAGCGAATTACCTAAACCTTAAGGCACTTTGAAAGTACACTCGTCATGATTATGTATATACTTTCATTAACAGTTGCAGATTAGCTGAATGATGTAGAAATCGGTTCGAGGCAGGCGGAAATTGCATTCAAGTAGCCGAAGTTGATACGCTCTGGTGGTCTTTTGGGATGTGATTTACTTTTGTACCGTCCCGCTTCTTTGATGTAATTTTTATTGCATCCGATTGGTCTGCCGCAGCTGGATGCTGCAACATGTTGCCTAGAATCAGCACTGGATGGGTGCGTTATGGCTGTATAGGTAAGACTGGTAAGGTGAACCCCTCATAAATCAGGCCGTGGATACCACAATACCATTAGTGGCTACGCGGGAGGCGACGGCATTTGTACTTCCTATACATATATGCAACCTTCAGTAGGCCTATATATTATATTGGCCTAATGTGTAAAATTATAAGAAACTTTTGCTAATATTTAAAGCTGGTAAGGATTACATTTTTAATCGTTCACTTTACATAAATTAAATTTCAAGCCCGTGGCTTTGACCGTTTTTGAGCTATTGGCATTTATTTTTACGCCCAAACTGGCTGCGACAAACATCCGCTAAAACAATAGCCTATCTGTGCCACTCACACCGTTTACTTGGCCTATAGATTAACTCAGTAATAGTAACCGACTAGTAAATGACTGCAAGAACCGAAGTAGTCATTTTTGTTGTGTAACAGTGTGCTCACTGTTACGAAACAATGCTTTTCACTTTGTGCGTCTGTCATTTTTTCTGCTAAATTGACTTTCATAGTGTATAGTGAATACAAGAATATCTGTCGCTAGGATGTCCGACCATACAGGTTGTCAGCGACCTTTAGGGTCATCCAATGTGAATGATTTTTATTTTATCTGACAGGGCATATGGCACCTCCTATTAGTGATTAATAGTAATTTCGGCCGTATCTCTCACCGTTTTCGAGATATGGTCAGTTTTCCGTTGAAAACGCACATTTTGTCTACCTCCCTCCGTTTAATCAAAAGTAAAACTGTTCCCTTTGCACTAGATCGCTGAAATTTTGCATGCCTAGGTTTTTGACACAGGGCTAATTATTCGTGTAAAAAGTTTTTTTTTCCTTACGACCTACCGTTTAGCCCAATGCATGCTTTACAGACGACGACAGACGACAACCGTACCACATACGTTCGACCGTTACTTAAGTACGGTCGGCCAAAAAGGCGATGCCGATGTGCTTATAGCTTGTCGTGGTGGCGATGATCATGGCGATGATGGCGATGATGATGAACGCTGGAAGATGGACTACGTAAACGCGTACAATATCGACAGCTTCAGAGGCTGCGCAATCGTTTACGGACATCTCAAATTCACTAATAAGACGTTAAGCGGGTCGGTTTTCGTCTTGTAGTATAGTTGAGGAAATGTGGGGGTGTTGGTTGGCTAATCCGTAGAGTCTGGCGACGTCTTCGTCGCTGCCACGGCGGTCGTCATTGGTGGTTCTTAGTGATTGGCAGCGACGACGACCGCGTGTCCACCCTCTTCTTGGGGTATATAATGGGGTGCGTGCCAGTGTGCGGTGTGTGCGATACGATATTCGATAGCAAAAAGTGTTACGGATGTGAATACAAAAGAAACAGTGAAATTTCTATACAGACTTGTCTATTCTACATTAGGGTCGATCCCGAGTTGCACACAATTTAATAACAATTAAGATAACTAGGGCAAACACGACAGTCTGTTTAATCTACGTTATGCGGCGGCTAGGTTTATGCAATACTAACACAGAACTATTTCACCATATGTCTGACCAGATGGCTGGCTACCCATGCACCTTGTCGCAACAGAGACGCAGAAGTCGCTGACACACACTGTATTATATATTGTCGCATATATTTTTACTGTACTAAAATTCTTATGTTAGGCCTAATATGCAGTTGACAATTGTTGCTATGATTTATACAAGGCGTCAGCATAGCAACATGCAATGCAGATGCCCTGTCCTAACTACCGAAAAAGCAACCGTCTATCTGTCTGGATGTTACGTTGTTGTATCGCGTCAAAACAACGCAAGCTAGGATCATTAAATCTTTATTATTTGCTTCGCAAAAGACTCTAATATCAAAATTTTAAAAGTTTCGCAAAAATTCTTAAAAAGTCGTCTTGTTTGAGTACGCTAAACAAAAAGAAATAGCAAAAATTTGCGATTTTTAAGCAATAAGTCGCCATATTTCAGAAAGGTTGCGAGGTGGCAAGGTTACTAGGCCCCTATAAGAAATGCTTTTAACTGCTGCCAAAATCAACGACCTCGGATGATCTAGAATGGCTGTACTGCACACCTACTGCACAAACGATGCGTCTTTCGGAGCTCACCACGAAAAAAAGTTGAAAAAAATCCATACTGTTAGTAGCCAAAATTTAGCCCATTTACCCCACTTTAGGTCACAACGAGTAAGGTTCATGCCGATATTCGTGTGAGCTCTGTGGCGGGGGCCTCAAACGATAGTAGGGTGGTCAGAACCGGCGATTTTTTAGTAAATTCGGTCGGCGTATGTTTGGAACCTTTAAAGCTTAAGCCAATATTATTATGTGACGTCATGAAATACCTTATCGGCTTTTCAGCAACCCAGAAATACATGACTATGTTGAAAAACAGACTTTTGTTGGCATTACGGAAATCGTAGCAAAATTGTAAAACTTTTTTTCAACGATCTTTAAATGTACGCCATTTGGCGGTGTGTGTGTAGCGAAAAGACGAAAAACTTCAACATAAGTTCGATGGAAGTGGGTCGCCTGTCTGCCCTGGAACACGTACAAGAGATCCGTGACTATTTGCACGTTAACATTTACAGCCCGGACCTGAAATCTCTCTGGTTTCTGAAAAGCCTGAGAATTATCAGAGGATACAGGTCAGAGTAAGCGACAATACATTGCGGTTTTTCCTTGAAGTGTTTTTGGTCTTTTACTCTCTTGTTTTGGTTGGCTTGGAGTCGTCATGACATTTTTTGCGCTTCAGATTTTGTCTTACAGTAGCCAAGCCGATTACAACTGTTACCGAGTTATAGCCAATTTTGTCCCAAATTTCGTTGGCATGGCAACGGGGACGGTCAGGGAAAATGCAATTGGCAGCATTCGATGGCCCATCCCCGAAAACCCCCCTATAGGCGCAAAAATCTCGCAAAAATCTCCTACGCAAGCCGAGTGATATTATTCAGCAGCACAGTGACACGCAGTCAGTGTGATGCGGGCAATATCACCTTTTGCAATTTTTGCTGTTTTCGACGTACAAGTCCTTGATTGTTGCCGTTAACAAGTGTATAAACTAATGTTTTGTACATTTTATATATAGTTGCTCGTTTCTTATATTATTGTATGTCTCCTAACTGTCGGACTATAATTGCAATAAAAGAATATTGTACAACACAAAACAAAAAATCGTATAAAGAATGTCTGTGCACATTATAATTATACAGGGTGGGTCAAAAGAACGGACCTGTTTTAACTTTGCGTATGTTTAAAATTATCGCTTATTTTGCATGAAAGCAACGAATGCATGTAGGCCTAACGTAACGTCTTTGAGCATATGTCGTGTGTTTTTCATAGAACCACACATGGCAGATATTCGCTATTAGTTGTTCAAACCAGCCTGGAATCTCTGGGTCTCGTGTCGCTGGAGTCGATTAAGAAGGGAGATGTGGGTATGGGACTTAACCAACAGATGTGCTACGCCAAGAACCTTAGTTGGTCTGAGATCGTTCAGTCGTCAAACCAGTCTATACGGGTGGTCGACAGCAACAACTGCGGTACGTGTTGTCCACTTTCTGCAGCGTGAATCACGCGATTTTTCTGCGATAACTTTGACAAACGTAACGAATAATGTGTTTACTGTTGTTTAGTAGCAATCAGTTTACGTTATGGCGGTCAGAAATCAACCAATCAGCCAGTCGGTCAATCAATCAATTAATCAATCAATCGAAACGTATTTATATAGCGCCACTATCACATAGGGAACATATCAGAAGTGCAAAAACTGTATGCAGGTGTTTGCGTGCTTGGTTGTAGCGAACGCGACGTGTTCGCCGGTGTGCGGGAGGTACACTTGCTGGGGTCCAGGTGACGACCAGTGCGCGCATTGTCCTCAGTACCGTCACAATGTGACTCGTGTCTGTCTACAGTCGTGTGATGAACTGCCGCGTCTCTACGCCTACGACTCCGCCGCTCAGAAGCAGTGTCGACCGTGTGACCCACAGTGCCTCAACGCCTGCAACGCTTCGGTCCGCGCTTTCAACGGCTTATTGTCTACTTTAATCGATTAGAATGTGAATGTTTGTGCGCATAAACATGTTTCACGCTGTATATAAAAAAAAGTCGCTCATCGAACAAAAAAATAATAATAATAGTCTCGTTTACACGTGTCAGCAAGACTTCAGAGGCGCTACACTATATCTATGAAATCAATACATTAGGGATGAATTTTTTGCAAGTTTGTGCAACAACAAAGCTTTACATTTCCATGTATAAGCTATAGGCTGACGATGTGAACATTACCATCTCTACTTTTAAGTCTAAACTTAAAACAGTCTCTGTTATTGTTGTTAGTTCTACGTCTTTTCACGTAAGCTATTTGTCACTTTTTTATGACTGGCACATGACGTGTTTTAACTTAGCAAATCATGAGCTATCATTAAATAAAATGACACAACGTTTCTGTTTTTTTTACATTAAAATTAATTGAAACTCTGGCCATGTTAATTATTTTCTGCGTTTTAACAACGAACTATGTACCTATTTATTGTAGTCTTCGAGACTCTGACTATAGTTAGACAGGTACGTTCGTACGTACGTTAGTAAGTAAGTAAGTAAAATAGACGCAATTTAGGACAGAGTCACAGCGTGCAACGTTCTTAACACCAGGACGTTAACGCAGTCGTTTTTTTTTGTTTAGCAATGTCAGTGTCATTGTGATTATGCTGTTTAGGGTCCGGCAGCTTGTTACGCCTGTAGGAACGCTAGAAACGGCACGATCTGTGTTTCCGAGTGTCCACTCCGCACGTATCTCGACGATCTCGGAGACTGTCAGCGTTGTCATGATTTATGCGACAATGACGCCGGCTGCAGCGGGCCGACTCATGTCGTGTTTGACGACGGAGGGTGCAATCTCTGTGCTGGTCTGTGGATACGTCGAGATGATGGACGCCGAGTTTGTCTCAGCAACAATATCACTTATTGCAGCGTCGGCTATTACCAGACCAGAAATGAGGTAGCCTCGCAATTATTATTATTAGTCCTTTTGTTTGTCACGACCAGAGAATGTGAGCGAAACCGAGCAGGCTGTTTTGCCGATTCGACCTCAAGCTTATTTCTGTCATCTCTGCTCACAGCTCCGTTCCCGCTCCGTGACTTCACACTCGGCGCTCCGATCAGCCCCGACTGTATTTTACCGATTTCCGCTCACCTTTCCGCTTAGCTCTCCCGACCTTTCGGTTCACTTCGCACGGTTTTTCGCTCCGATGGGTGACTGTCTACAGTACGGAGCCAGCCAACTAGGTCGACTCAGCCTTCTACCCTCTGTAATTGGACTTGCGATCAAGAGGTCGTGGGTTTCATTCCCAGTCGGGTCATTATCAAGTGATTACTGATTGCTACTTGGATGGGTGACTGTTTGCGGACAGGTAAACCGTTTTGGTATAAAAAACCAACCAGAAGGTGAACTCAGCCTTCCATCCCTTCGGGTAGGTAAATCGAGTACCGGCCTTTGTGGCTGCATGGTGTTAAAGTGGAGCGCGTTTGCCTTTGTTGGATGACAGGTAACAAGGTGTGTTTTGGTCTCGTTTGGAGATGAATTAGCCTACCATAGAAAATCTGTTCTAACCACCTTCTGTAGCCTCGAGGATGCGAGCGTTGTGCGGACGAGTGTGCCGAGTGTCGAAACGGCAGCCGAGCGTGTGAAGTGTGTCGTCGGTATCGCGACACCGACGGTCGGCACTGTGTCGTCAACTGTTCGTCGTCGACCTACCTGGACGTGTTCAGTGCGTCAGCGCGGGAACGCGGTCACTGCCGGCACTGCCACGCCGAGTGTGACCAGTGTACCGGGGGACCTCGGGCCGCTGACTGTACACTGTGTCGTGTTCACAAGGTCCACACGGCCACCCTCATCACTCACGCCGGACCCGACTCACTCGCCAGCTACAACGTCACCGCCAACGATACGGTATAACTCGCACCCCCAGTCCAAACGTACTACACTCGCTAGAACTAAGCAATTTCACCTCTAGCTACCCAGTCATCCATAGCGCGGTTTATCTGTCTGTCAGCCTGATTAAACCAATTCCGTTTTTCAGAAAAAAACGTCGCCGTTTGATATTTTCGCAATCAGACGGCTCTGAAAATCGCGTTATGTTAAAAAATATTTAAATTCAAAAGGCTCATAACTGAATAATTAATTTGTTATTTTTTCTGACAAATGTTGGAATGTTCGAAATTTTAATAGGCTTATGAAGACGTTGCGAGATTTCGGTTCAACGACAAGACGAACAGGAACCGTGCAGCCGACGTCGCAGTGTGCGTTCTGGTGCATAGCTATACGAGTACCTTTACAAGGTACAGTATTAACAAGAAAAACTAGATGTGGTGGGCTGTTTCGTGTGCAGTTTTTTTGCGTCGCCCATTGTCCGTCAGTGCTAAGTGACATTGGAGTTGAATACAGCGACGGAGTGCAGCAACATATCTGCTTGCCGCTAGCTACGTAAGCTCTTTCTCGTGTCCACCGCTTTTGTAATCAAATGGAAAAACTTAACGCTTGACGAGTTAAACTATTTTTTACTTAACTGTAATGTAAGAAAAAAACTTAAAATTTTTGTTGGCAAAATACGGCACCGTGTAAATTTGTTTTGATTGGTTGATTCATTGATGAGGTCATCATCATCGTAATCATCATATGTAGCGTTCAGCGCGCGTTTCCCGCCATTGCGATTAGTCGCCAAAACGATCTGTTTCCCGCCAGCTCCAGAGCATCGTGGTCACCGGTATTTCCGTCTCCGAGCAGATCTGATGAATCCAGGTGGTGTGAGGTCGACCTCGAGCACGCCTCCAGTTGGGCGATGGCCGGACACCGTCTTGAGCCTCACAACAGGTCCGAAGGATCTGGTTTGCTGTTAATGTCGCATCTGAAAAACAGAATAAAATGTTAATTAACACAAACTTGAGTGACCGTAACAGGGATGGAAACGGGTCGGGTCGACCCGCGGGTCGTGTCGGGTCGGGTCAAAATTTCTAAAATGCGTTATTTGTCAGTCGAGTTAAGTAAGTTTAGCTATTGCTCTATATAAATTTACGTTTACTTACTTTCTTACTTACATAATACTTACTTTCAGCACTGAGTTTTGTAAATAACTAAGTGAATAGGTAGTTAATTGGAACGTGGATTTTTATAGCCCATAAACATCTAAACGCATCGAACGCGCTTTTATTGCCTTTCATGTACTGCACACATTGGATGTCTATAAATTGTTGTGGTCACCGTAATACTTGCACTAATTATAAACTGACAGTCTCAAGGTATAAGCAATCATTTTGACAGGTCAAGATCTAAGGTCAAAGGTCAAGAAAGGTAACCCCACTAAAATGTCGAAATCAATTGACTATGAGCTTATTGCTACTGTGTGTGATGACAGGACGGCAGCTTTGGGTCACAGTGAGGCGCTGGTCGGTGGCAGTGTGGCTGCAGCGGTTGTTGCCATGGCGCTGGCTCTCGTCATCTTCATCTGTGTTCGTCGACAGTGGTCCCACTCGGTCGAGCGACGTCTGAGACTACGGGCTCAGCTCAGTGGACTTGCTACCGACGACGATGAGCAGGTATGAACATTACTCACATCAGTAGATCTACAGACTGACGTCACAAGGAACTCGAGGGCATTGAACAAAATATCCAGACGGCCCCTCTCTTTCTTTTCTTTTTTATCTTCCCCTACCATTCCGTGTAGACGGCTTCCGCCTGAAATTTTCATGCCCGTATACGGGTCAAAATCTGAGTCAATGCCCACCGAACATCGGAACATGGCAAATTTTATGTTTAAACATTTCCCCGCATATTATACATCATTTAAAACAGCAAACGCTTGCGGTTCAGACGCATTTATAATTCACGATCAAGGAAGCAGTGGCAAGAAATAGTACGCGTTCAAAGTTAGACACTTGTAGAAAAAACGTCATTTCGGTAACGGTCGTGTTTTGTGG
>Ga0209367_1002363_pt1 | contig 24841 bp, 22 predicted proteins | sample WorMetLIZISLAND2_FD_187412 | JGI IMG/M metagenome (GOLD analysis project Ga0209367, IMG submission 187412) | Marine gutless worms symbiont microbial communities from Max Planck institute for Marine Microbiology, Germany - Olavius geniculatus... ... | reverse complement strand
GTATATTATATACCCTTTGTTTTATATATTTTAAATCATAATAATCTCATGAATACTTTTGTCTGAATTTTTGTATTACAAAATCTACTGCTTGGAAATTCAAAGGATGATTTATTAAATACATCCATTTATTGCTGATTATATCTCCACTACTTTTGTTACTTATTTTTTAAAGACTTTAATTTGCTTAATTCGTGCTCGTCTGTCAGCGCCAATTTTTTAGTCGCTTTTTTTGTTTTTTTTTCTTTTCTTTCGTAGTAGTTTTATATCGTCCTGAATAGGTTTATTTTTACAACTCATTTATTAAGCAAAAAATTATATAAAATAAATTTCATTTAGTCAACAATAATTTTTTTTGCACATCATTTGCACATGCTTTAAAGCGTTTTATTAAGGGTCTTTCAAATAATTTTATATCAATATATTGCTTACACATAAAGCATTTTCTTGTACCCCCTCTACAAATTTTATCACATACTAAACATATTTTTAACGTTGTATTATATCGTTTATCACAAATATTTGTAGCGTAACACTTAGTGCAGCAATTTGACTTATCTTTTTTAGTTCATATTTTCGTTTTCTGTTTTTAGGCATTTTATCAATTGTTTTTATTCATTCCTGGAACCATAGTTTTTCTACATTTACGAGGTTTTTGTACGGTTTATGTAACGAATATGTATACTGCTGTTTTAGCCATTGCTCTAAATTATCCTTACTTATTTCTTTGTTTATTTTATCTTGTTTAACCTTTTTCCAGAAAGCACTAAAACTAGTGTATAAAACAAGACTGTTTAGATCATAATACAGTTTGCGTAAATATTGTTCCATTTAATCAATCTAAAAAATAAATAAAAATTTTTGATTTTTTAATTCGTCTGAAAAAAAATATCAATTTAAAAAAAAATTAATTAATCAATCTAAAAAATTGATAAAATTTTTTTTATTTTTTTATGATTTTATAATATCGTCAGTTGATGGACTTTTCATCTTTATCATAGAACAATACAAGGACTTGTATATTTTGCCTAAAGTTTTTGACGATTGCATTATATTTCTGCGTGATTGCCCAGCAGCTTGTATTCGAATGTCTTCCATGAAAAGCCAATTTTGTAAATGGTAAAGACTTTACTTTTGCATCATGTAAATTAGCAAAGTCATCGAGTATAATCAATGTTTGTTTTTTTGTGTCGGCAAATACATAAGTTATTTTCTTTAACTTACTGTTCATGTCGTTCTAAATCTGTACTGGAATTACATTAAAATCATAATAGATAAATGGTCTGTTATATGTTTTATTATAATAAAATGTCGGGCATGCCATAATTATGTGATCAAATTTGCTTCTGTATTTATTTTCAAGTAAATCAGGGACAAAGTGAGTTTTACCACATCCGGTTATTCCACTTATTAGCATATTAAATGGAGGCTCCGGCCAAAAAAACATTTAGTAAAGAGATATTTAAACTAAATACAGACATTCGTTATTATCTACCACATAATTGGAATAAAAAGAAAGTTGGCGATCTAACTACGTTAAAATATGCGTCAACGAACAAGAGTCGTTTATAGCAAAAAATTTAAACATTTTCACAAATTATGTACTCACATTTTATAATACAACGATGATAAATAAGTTGATTACCGGTTGCAATATGACTTTTTATCAGAACCAGTTAAATTTCGCAATATGGTGCGCTAACTCAGGTTGTGGAGTTTCTTTAGAATATTTTAATACCCCACACAATTTACTATCGTCCGTCTCAAATTTCATATCTATTATCAAGTTTGAAAACTTCTACAAGAAATGTCTTGTCCACTTCCGGGAGAATTTCTGTTTAATGCTACCAACAATCATGTTAACATAATGGCATATAAGAAACTTTGTAACGAATTCAACGTAAATGTTAATAGCGACTTTAGATTGAAAAAAGAAAACAGAGGTAAATTAGAAACAATGTATAATTATGTTACTAGAACAGGTTATCGGCCTTTGACTAAAACGAATTATAATCCATCTAGATTTCAATTTATACAGCACAGTACAAACAGAGTTATTAAAATAGATTATGTACTTCAGAAAGATGCAGTCGATGGTTGGATGCAATTTTTATTAGACAAATCACAAGGCTTCACTCAAGTCGGTGCAGTGAGAATTGATGACATTATCAGAGCATGTGTTTATTGCATTTTAAATTCTCAACCGAAGACACGATCAAACATTATAAAGTCGTTAGAATGTCAGCAGAACTTTGTTGATTTGTTAAAATCGCATATAAATAGTTTATTTTTAATTCCCGAGAGCATACAGAAATACCAAGATGCGATATCAAACACAGGTGTTAGAATCAACTATGCTGTAAGTATTGGTCTTTATATGATTCTATCAGATCTAGTTTTAAAAGTCAGCGTAGCATAAAAATACAACAATAATTTAGTTATCGCTAATGATGATGTTAAAATTAGAATAAACAAAGACATAAATTTAATTGCGGCACAAAAAGCATTGGATTTGCCAACTACTGAAGCCACTGCTCCAAAAGAAGCTAGCTCGCGATCAAGCAGTACAACAGAAATAGCTGTTGGAATCAGCTTTGTAGTGTTTATTTCTTTCTTAGCATTTTATTCCAAGTGATTTCTACCACAAAAACAATAATTGCCAAGAAAAGTATTACCAGATGTTGGGAAAAAATAACACAACTTTACCGGCTTTTTTAAGAATAAAACTTATCAGTTCTCCTAAAAGTCCTGGTAATGAGACTAGTGCTTTTTGGCTAAATTCAAAAATCAATTAGCTATTTTAACTAACTGTTTTTTGACTTTATTTGCAAAAGTCTTTTTATTTGGCTGTGACGGTGTGTCAGTTGTTGTTGCTGTCGGCATTACAGCTAAAAAACAGTAGATATAATCATACCCACTGCGGTAATTAAAGCTCCCATTGTAAGCCCGTCATGTCTAAACAATTTTCGTAATCTATCCGAAATAGGTTTAGTTTCATCATTTATTATTGCATTTATTTTTTTAAACTAATTCTACATTACTTTATTATAACGTTTTCTTGCATAAATTTTCATTTGTTCGTATCTTTGTATTAAACCTTGCAGCTTTTGTTTTTTGTTTTCATCGGTTGTATTTTGCAGTTCTCGAGTAGCTTTCTGTTTTTTGGCCCAATTTTCAGTTATTTTGAAGCGCTCTATTTTACTTTCGATAGCTGTTGCTTGCTCTGGAGCAACAGTTTGTTCGTCTCGCTCTAGTCCTTGCTCAGGTGCTGTTGCTGCTTGTTTTTTATAACCTGCATATCTTAAAAATTTTCGATTATCCGGATTTTTTTGTAACTTATTTAAACTAAGCAAACGCAACTGACCACCTTGTTTTGTAAATATTCTTTTGTTATTATAGTAAAAATTTCCTTTTTCGTCTCTAGACAGATGACGATATATTCTAGAATCTACATGTTTGGTAAAGCTTTCGTCACTTCGTACATTAGCGACAAAATCGTGACATTGTGTCTCTGGTTAAAGCTGTTCTACAGTTTTAGCTTTTGCTATTGGCACATCGGGTAGTTTTAAAGACGTCTCTCCCATGTTTTGTGCAAATACTTCATCATCATTATTATCAACTTCATTCATTCGTTCCATTTTTATATCTCTCATTTATCATTTCAAAATTAACAAGTTTTAAATGAAGAGAAGAAGCTATGTTAATTCATACAGGTCAAAGAAAACAAGCCTTTACTTTAAAGGAAAAAGAGAAAAACAAGTTATTGACCTTAACAATAAATAATCCATTTGTCCTAAAAGAATGTTGTGTATAAAAGTACCTAGAGTGGAGGATGCATTAATTGTCCCTGGTACAATCGCATTATCTTTTGACATGGAAATAATTTTACTTGAAAACGACAGTAAAACTGCTTTACACGTGTTTCCTGTAAACAATCTCGCTGCTAGTATTATCTTTCGATATGTAGTAAAAGTCGGCACTCAAACCGTTTTTTTATTTAAATAAAGCTTATTTGTACAGCGCTTACAAGGATATGTGGCTAAGCAAAAAGTCGAAAAAAATGCTGTATTTAAAGGAATACAAAACATAAGCCTCAGAAAGAGAAGGGTAAAACGTTTCAACCCAGACGGAAAAGAAATTAATGACACAATTGCGTCGGGTTCTGTAGTTAATGTAAGTGAGAAAATATTAATAGATGTTTACAAAAATAGATACATTATTCCGCTAAATTTTTGAAGCGATATCAAATTATATGCCTTTATCGTCAGATTTGGAGGTAAGTTTTGAGCTGACTATTAGTGAAATTAAGTACGTGTTAAACTATCCCGAGGCTGCCAAACGTCCTTCGTTTAAAATGAGAAAATTAAAATTAAAATATGAAACTATACGCGATAAACAACTGCAGCAAGAAATCAGTAAGGCCCTAACGGCAGGCGTACAATTTTTCTTCCATCATGTACATTATTACGATAGAGTATTCAATGTAAAAAAGAGGATAAAGAGTTTTCCGCAACGATATCTGATGTGGCTAGAAAATCGTTGAAAGGATTACTACTAATATTTGAAGACAATTTTGAAGAAGGGCGACGAAACTTGGATCGTTTTATAAATCCACGAATTGAAGAGATAAAAATATGCATGGGTAGCGAAGTAACGGCATTGTACAGAAACGGTTATAAAGAAGAAAATTTTTGGCCTGAAAGTTGTAGATTTTTTTATGTCAGAAAATAATAAACAAAGTCAGATTGTAGATATCGATGTGCAATTATATTACGGAAACAATAAATTTGCTATCTTTATAAATTTGTGATCTACTAAAGACAATCAGTTACACGGTAGTGGAAAAATTCAACTTTCTGGCGATGACATTTTGTTAACAATGACAAAGCAAAAGAAAAGTCCAGGTATATACCATATGCGCGTATATCTTCTGTCAGATGCAAGGCTCATTATAAAAAATAAAGAACTTAAAAGTTTTGATCTTTAACATTTTTTAATTCGTCTGAGAGACGAATATCAATTTTTTTAGAAAATTGATTAATCAATTGTAAACTATTGATATTCATCTTTTAGATAAATTAAATGACAGACGACTATCGCACGAAAACTAAATTATTTCTTGAAAATATTTAGAAACAAACAAAAAGAAAATTGTTAAAATGAAACGAAATCGTAAAATCGTAAAATCTTTGTTCATAGGCATTATCATACTGTCGATCACTCGCAGCACTGTTTGTGCCGCATTGGTAAGGATTATCTCTCCTTTAGCTATTACTATATTATTCAGTGCAGGAGCTTTTAGCACTGCAATTTCAGTAAAATTTAACTAAAAAAATAAAACAGAAGAACTCAATCAATCTATTAAGGAGCTTGAAAACGTCAAACACAAGATTGACTACATAGTGTCTTGTAATAGTGATTTTACCGAAGCCGAATTCAAAGAAATCTTAAGAGAATTTAGTATGCGGTAAATGTAGCCTCTCTAACATTAGTAGTAATGGCTGTGCCTGATTAGACAAGCTCCACCAAGTATATTTTTGTTGCTCAGCTCTAGCTACTTATTTACTTACTTATTGAAGGCATACGGGCTGCCGAGTTTGATATTCTGGGTGCGTCACACGGGTTAGATATTTAATGTTATCCAGTCCACCATAAAATATTTAATTTTAAAACGATGGGATAAGTAAGAAATTGGGTCAGGCTGCCGCTATGGTGGCTTTGAAGATATGCAGTATAGCCTTTAGTGTACCCGGAGACATCGCTAAAGGCAGATACTAAAAGCTGCAGTAGTGTAAACTTATGACGCAAACTTAGCCAGCTGCAGACCTGCTGCACGAACCCTGCTAATATGGCCAAAGAAGATGCGGACTTTTGGTCTTTTTTGCATTGTTGTTTTTGTGTGCGTCAAGGCAAAACTATTTTTTAAATTTATAACTCTAATACCAAATGAAAACTTTCTCAGATTATAATGACATCTGGAATTTTTATCATATCTGTTAAAATTCTGTAGAACTTTGGTCAGATGTGTGTAAAAGTATAACAACACAAATGTATAGTTTAATAAGTAGACGGCTAGACAGCCATTTTTATTAAATGTAAGCCTACTCTGAAACAATACTACAAGCATAGGCCTACAGCATTTAAAAATGTTTTTAAAGTTCACGTCTTAAAAAACACAGTGTCCAGTTTACTTAAGCATGCTGAAAAAACAATGATCTTGCTTCTCCCATATTTATTCACTGTGCCATTTCGTTTAAAATTTCTCATCCCACATTCCATTCACCTTAGTTTGTTTAGGCTTTTTACCCACAGCAGCCATACCCTCAGTAGTTGGCAGATAATTCTCTCCAAACATTGCCTCTATTTGTATCTCAGGCAAAGGGGTCGCAAAGCTCAGTGCAGGGTCGTTGTATCTTTTGAGCAGGTTTATTATATCATTCCTGGAAAACATGATTGTTTCAAACGGTATCTCGCAAATTATTAAACGCGGATACGTTCCAACAAGCTCAAAAAATTGAATGTATCTGTTGACAGTTTGGGGAGTTACGCCAAGATGCTGTCTACAAACATCCATCCAGTTTCCGGAATATGCGGTTTCCTCGATATAACGATATAACGAACTTCTCTCCAGATACGTCAGCAACTGGATCTTTAAACAGGCCGCAGCAAAAGCCAGAAGTCTGAAACATAAAACAACTAAAGGTTTTAAACGTCCAGGTTAAAGCGTCTACAAAAAAACTAGTCACGTTAAACTATTTTTTCACGTTTCGGCAAAATTGTTTACGCGAACAGCGACCTGACCCCAAACGCTAGGTACCTAGCGATCGCGGTTAGGTCACAACTTAGAGATGGGCAATATTGAATTTCGATTATTCGCTATAAACTACAGACAATAAAACAAGCTAGTCGTAAACACTGTAATGTAGCCTAATATAGATAAGTCTGTAAATTTACACCAACTTTAAAATACTTAAATAAGAAATAATAGTCATTACTTTGTAGTTACCTCAAATGCTGGTCTTTAATATACTGCAAAGGGCGACCGGTATAGTTAATTCCGACTTCCAATTCAATAAACCATTTATCAAACCTGTCGAAGTTTTGCTCATATTCGACTAACTTGAGTTGCATCTTTTTAACTGTTTTAGAAACGATATTTTTTCTTGATGCTCTAATACGAGATTTTGCCGCGGGAGTGTCATCACTATCAAGCATCTCCGCAACTGCTTTAAATGTGTTTGAAAACTTTCGAAGCATCAGCACAAATTTTTCTTTATTTTTTCGAAGACGGTTACTGGCGGTAAACACGCTAGTAAGTACTTTAGAAGGTAAGCGGCCGAGCTTCTTGCGAAGCGGAATTCCATTTTAAAAAAGAGTAACCTACAAAAAATATAGTTGGTTTTGTCGAAATGATAATGAAGAAGCAGCAGCATGCGAAAAGAGAATTCCTGGTAAAATAAAAATAGAATACAAAGAAGATGGTATGATTTGTTTATGTAGTAAAATTTATATGATGTGAAAAAAATAATAAATTCAAATCAAGCTGTAAGGGTGCTCAAAAACGCAGGAATAATTACACAGTAGAAAACTATTATCAGTGTTTATTAAATGAAGAATGCCAGCCGGCAATAAATAAAGGTTTTAGACTAGTGGGTAATCAAATGATGACATACGTTCAACATAAAATAGGGTTAACTCTAATTTATAATAAGGAAGTACTGCTCAATAAGTTAAATATTGCGCCAATAGATATATAAAGTACAACAGTATCATTTAGCCGCTTACTAGAGAATTCCAGACTGGGAAATCATAGTGGGAAGATTCCAAAAGTGGTACTATAAAGACGACATACTATACTACTGAGATAGGTTATTTTTTAGTTATTACAGAGACGCATATATCTAGAATGCATGACGATTTATGAAGTTAAAGGTTAGTTAAATGGAGTGTTTAATTAAAACTGCAAACAACTAGATGTAGGTCTAACTTATGGGGGCGGGGTAAGGAGAGTAAAGGTTAAGGGTTAAAAGTTAAAAGTGGTGATGTAGCTCTTAATGGGAAAGCCCATCTCAGAGCTACGGAGCGTCACCTGTGTCGCTACTGTAACAATGATGTTTTGCTAGAGAGACGTGACGATCAACGTATGTAAGCACATGAAATAAAAATTATTTGACACACAATAGGTTCAAGCGCGAAATGCCTATTATCGTTTTAAATAAAGTAACGTTAATTATACTGTATGTAGGATAAAAACAGGATTCTATTCAGGGTAAAAGTGAAATTAATTATTATGCAAGTAAGATCAAAGAAATTTTTGACGACAGCAAAAATAACCCTAAAACCTATGTTTTGTTAATAAGCTACTATAGTTAAGTGTTGAGAGTTATTGCTAGAAAGCTATAAGCGGAGACCGACTCCTACGCATGGTAGGTCTTACTAGGAAGTAGCCCTGCTGTGTGTGATCGCAGTCGTGCTGCAGTGAACAGCGTGGAATAAAAGTAGTGCGTCCTACAATACAAGAGTAATGTATTGCAATTGCGTCAATGTTGTATCATTACCGAAAGGCTATTGCTGTTGTGGTGATAGTAAAATTAGCGTATAAGGTAAGCAAAATAAAAATTCAAAAAATGCTAACTATTATAGGAAATACTTAGGTCTACCTATGTGTCGGGTGTCTGCAAAAAAGTAATACATAGCGGGTGAATAGGTGAAGAAATGTTTAAGACATATAGCGTATAATAACAACAATAAAGTTTATTACTTAAAATTAAGTACTGTTGTCTGGAGGACTGTATTTAGGATGTCAGAAAGCGCAGCATATGCCTAGAAAATATATCCAGCCCACATAATGCGCGTTACATTTTACCTATGAGCGTAACGCAATAGAACAGGTGTGGACAATGATGGTCTTTAATCTTTTTTCGTGCTGCGTCGGTGGGTTTCGCCACGTATCATACCTGCTGCACGTATCGGTGACGCCTCATAGAACAAACACACGCGGTGATGCCTAGTAATTTTGTTATGGGAAAAAAATAACGTCGCGTTTATTATGACTAAGTTTATGGCACTCGCAGTGATAAGCGCTTATTGGAGTTTTTAAAACGTGTGTAGAAAGGGAAACGACAGTTAGGGTTAAAACAAGCTGTGCACCGCATTTGCCAACTGTGCTGATAGACGCGCGCAGCAGAATGGCGAAACAAGTTTTTTTTGATGCGGGTGGGTGGTACAGTGTTGATGTTATCTTAAAGAACTTGTACGACCTATTATTAATCACAATGCGCACAGATAAAAAGTCTGTAGGTGATACACACACAAGAAGGCACTGTCATTGCATTAAGGTGCGGTAAAGTTGTATACTCCCTACTGTGTCAATTAAGTCTTAAGGTCGTAGTTTACTGTGTGACGTCGCGTCGCACGCACGGAAATGCGCTATTTTTACAACAGTTGAAGACTTGTAGTACCCGGGCTACATTTTGCTATAGTTGACTTATAGTTTACTAAAAATAAACAGGTCAAAATATTTTAGACTAAGAGATACAGTTATACGACTAAGCAAACTAAAGTAGAACTGTAGGAGACAGACAGACAAAGAAACGTACAAGACTGAAACAACGGACCAAAAAAAGTAAGTAAATGCGTAAAAGGTTAAGTAAGAACGTAAAGTTAAGGAATAAATAAATATCGGTACTGTAACGATACAGTTTCGTTACAGTTTAGTTAGTTGCTGGTTTTAGATAAGGATCGACGTGACGTGCGATCCTCCTGCTGGACGTAATGGGGGAAGGGAAGAAAAAGTTGTTAAACCTGCTGTGCGCGATTGCAGGTGAAGCGCGCAAGTGAAAATATTTGAGAGAATCAAGGAAAACTGTATAGGTGACAGGCATACAAAGCTACGTATAAGGCCTAACCAAACAATAAGTAAGGTTAACGTGAATGGCGACACAGACTTATGACGTACGGTCTTTACGGTCAACATAGAAGGTATGCGAGTTCGGAAAAAGGACGCGCGTCAAAACGTAAAAATGTTATTCTATTTTTTAGAACATGGCGTGATCGCAGCACGGACTGAATTGCGATGACCCTACCGATGAAAGTTGCTATGTGCGAGGATGCATGCTACGGCTGTGCGTGGAAGACGAGCGGTACGCTATCTAGACCGAGAACGGCGCCGAGTCCAGCGATGAGCAGTTAAACTGAAATGAAAATAAGACATGACGCAGTAGGTGATTAAAAATAAGATCGCATTACTGTAACGACGCAGGGAGGCTCACCGTGGTGGCGTCGTGCTGGGACGGTGCGTGCGATTAAAAAGTTTATTAAGTGCTTTTACCGGTGTAACAATGCATAGCGAGGTTTTATAACTATTATAAATTATAAAAATTATTATTAAATTATAAAATGTAAACTATTTAGTGACAAGTAACGAGCAGTTAAAAATGTTAGACGGGAGACGAAAAATATTTTAGGTTTAGGCCTAATGTAGCGACGGAATAGTTGACTAGATTAAATTTGATGGTTAAAAAGTAAGAGTGGGTTATTTTAGACGCGACGTGGTCGTGGCGCCGAGCTAAGACAAAGGGTGCTCTTAAGTGACTGTAAACGCCAGCAAAAAAGGAGAGGAGTAAAAATACTGCTAGCGCCACTACTGGCAATGCATAACGCAGATAAGACGTTGTGGCATGCTCCTGCGACGTTATGTTACCGGACGGCGACGCATTAGCGAAGTGAGGCATGCGCGATTTTACAACAGTAAAACCTAGGCACAGTAGTAGACTTACAGGTTACTAAAAATAAGCAGGTAAAATATTTTAGACGAGCAAGCGACAGGCATACTAACCAAAAGTAAGTAAGTTAACGGGTACGGTACTGCAACGATACTATATCGTTACAGTTTAGTTAGCTGCGATGACGTGCGAACCTGCTGCTGAAAATAATGGGGAAGGGTGAGAAAAAATGTTGACTGTGTGGTTGCGGACTGTAAGTGAAAAACTGTATAGGAGACATACAACGTGTAACGTAGGCGTCGCGTGTGATTATACGAAAAAAATAAGACGTAAAAATATACGCGAAAATGCTGCGAGACAGACGTGTAGTGAACGAAATGCGCTTGACTAAACTATACGTTATAAAAAATAAGAAGCGTAGAGAGTTGAACGTCCTGCGGCGTTTGACACGGACGCGCGACGATGGCTACCCGCAGTGCGTTAATGAGACGAGACGGGCAGTGATGCGCGCACGCGTCTGTCGAGGCGTGCGTGGACTTACGGAGTGTAAGCGTGCGTAGATATGCAATGAAATATATGATAGCTTATTTCCCGTGCCGAGTGTCGTGCGACAGGAAAATTTTTAGAACAAACGCGAAGTATTTATTTCAGACGCTTAGGGTAAACATAAAAAAATTTACGACAGCAAGAATAAGTCTAACATTACATGTGAGAGTTGTTGCGAGAAGGCGATACGACTGATAGGCGTGCTACTGCTGCGCGTGGAAGACCAACGGTACGCTATCGCGTCGATGCTGCATCGTTACTAGGTATATGCGATGAGAACTACGCCAAGTCTAGCGATAAGCAATTAAAAACTGCTAGCAAGGCTACAGCTTATGCTTAAAAATAACGTTGTAAAATAAAAAAGCACTAAAAGCGGTGCAGTAAGGCACGTGCAATTTTTACAACTATAGGATGGCAATAAGCAGGTCGAAATATTTTAGACGAGCAAGCAAATGAATAGCATACAAAGCTATGTATAAGATCTAACAAAAAAATAAGTAAGTTAACAGTGTCGATACTATATCGTTACAGTTACTATGACGTGCAGTTATGCTACTGGATAGAGCATGCGTTAAGACGTGAAAATGCTGCGAACGATGCAATACGTAAGGTTTGCTATGGCAAGTAAACTCGTGCGCCCTGCAGCGTAGAACGACGCGCTGATGAGGCGAGGCGTGCACGAACCGTCACCGCCTAGACTACGCGCTGCACTCGAAACCTACGACTGTATAGAAGACGCGTCGGTCCCGTCGACTACCGGAAGACTCACCGACCTACTGATTGCTTACGTCACAAGCGGACCGTACTAAAAATAGACTATCTCGCGCCTACGTGCGCCGAGAGCCTACGTGTGCGGGTCCACGCGCGTAAAGAAGACGCGTCGGGCACGCCGCCTTACGGAGTGCTTACGTCGGCCGACTTACAGAAGGCGCGTTGGGCCGACTTCCCGGATGGTACTAAAAATAGTCCTTACGTCATCCCACCTGCCTACGAGCGTCCGCCGGCTTTCGGATGACGTCATAGCACCTGGCTTTAGAAAATGCTGACGCCGTACTAAAAAAATAGGAATTTAATGCGCTTACGGGCCTACCGACTTCCGGAAGACAGTACCATCTAATGCGCCTACGCGCCGAGAAACCCTTACAAAATGCTGACGCTAGGGTCGTCCACCGACTTCCGGATGACGTCATAGCACCTCGCCTTACAAAATGTTGACACGGAGCGCTATTTTTAGAAAAAGGTTAGGGTTAGGGTTGACGGTTGGCGATAAGTTAGTCATTTATTTCCGGTTTTAGCCGGTTTTAAGGCCGCAGAACAGTACGAGTTAGGGTTGGCAGCTTGCCAAGGGTTAGGGTTAGGGTTAGGGTTGGCGAACTGCCAAGGGTTAGGGCCGCAGAACAGCACGAGTTAAAATTGACAACAGCGAAAACCTAGGGTTATTAATATTCTTTGCTGTCAAACTCGTCAAAATAGCTAGTCTTGGGTAGGGTTGAGTCACGGTTTGGAGTCCGAGATAGGGCTTTAAGCTAGAACGAAAATGCGTGGGCGGTTCTAGCTTTCCTAAGTTCTTGCTACTAACGTCAGAATATATGGCTAGTGGAGCATCTGAAATCCATAATGCACAAATTAAAGAAAAATATAAATTTTATCCGAAAAGTGTGCATGCAATTTTGAAGAAAACATGAAAAAGTAAAATAATAAATTGTGCATGAATTCAGAGCTCACTGTCGTCTACGTCTCTGGCGTCGTTTCTTTTTAATCTTTCCTTGTTCATAGCTTGACAACCAATATTTGTCTGTCGCTATTTTAGTCACATGTCATTCTGGAATTTAAGAGGTGCTTCCATCTTGCCATAAAATCTGGTAAAACATTGTACGTCCTTGCCTCTGATGAGTCAATATCCGTTTTATCTCGTAACAATCTGGGAACTTTCCAACGGAATTACCGTTTTGTCTATTCACAACTTCTGTATTGGCAGGTCGTGCCTGTGCAGGCTTAGTTAAGGCATGAGAGGCGTGTCTCTCCTTTACATCGGAAGATTTATTGGTAACAGCTGTCGCGGCTGCAGCGCTTGCATTCGCTGCTGTGTTAGTTACGGAGTAAAAATTCTGACGAAAACTTTTCTCTGCTTTTCTGCTTTCTTGTTGGATGACTTGCTTGCTAGTGAGTTCTGCTCGCTTGCAGTTGTAGTAGCGTTCTTACAGGTCGCTCTGCTTGCAGCGCTGAGCGCTTGCGTAGATACGCTCGGCGGCAATAAAGCTGAACTTCCATTTGTTAGCAAGGTTGTAGTATGTGAGTTGTCCACAGTTTGTCCTCTGTCAGTCGAAGACCGTGTACTATCCATTACAGCATCATTCTCTGTTTCAGCTGTATCAGTAACAGTATCAGTAACGTCATTGTACTTAGAAAATAGCACGTCACGTTCGGAGTCACACAATTTTAGACGGTTACTGTGAATAAGATTTGGCAAAATTTTCTGGGTCGCACAATTTTGCAGTTTAAAAGTGGAGAAGTCTGGATATGCTTCCAAAATCAGAAATGGACCAATAAACTTTTTCTGAACATTGTGGCCCAGTTTCACTTTAGATGAAGTTGGCTCTAGCAACCAAACTCTATCAGTGACCTTGAATGTTGGTGGTCTAACAGTAGTTTTAGCGTCATGATATCGCTTCGTATCTAAATGAGACTGCAACTGGTTTTGCCGTACATTTTCACGCAAAATTTTTAATTGGGGTCTTATTTTTTCGAAATAAACCCTAGCTGACTTCGGCAAATTCTTAGGTAATAGCAATAGATTATCAACCGGAAGACGAGGTTTTAAACCAAACACCAGCTCATACGGAGTTACTTTTAAAGATTTTACGACAGAAGTGCGGAATAAGAAAGCGATGGCTGACAGCATTTCAGGCCATTCTTTTTCTAAATTACATTTCGTACGCAGACTGTTGAGAATGTTCTTATTGAAACTTTTAGCTTTACTGTTTGTCTGCGAATGACAAGAAGATGTAAATTTCTGTTTCGTACCAAGCAACGCACAATGTGCCTTAAGTAACCTCGATTTAAAGGCAGATCCGCGGTCTGAAATTAATGTTCTAGCACCGAACATCATGAACAAATAATCAAACAGAAGTCTGGCAGTTTCATCAGCCCCACAAGTTTTTGCAGGTAGTATTATCGAAAACAAACTTAGAGAGTCGACAGGAACTAATGCATATTGATAACTTTTTGACCTTGGGAGATTTATATGATTGACGTGCCACGTGTCAAAGACTGAAACAGGTGGAAATAATGGTTTAAACGGCGCCTTATGGACAGCACCAGTTTTTCCTGTCTGACACTCTATACATGATTTAGTCTAATTTTGATCATCCACATACATATTTGGCCAATAGCTACTTTTTCATCAAGATCTTCAGTGTCTTCTGTTTCAGTCGGTAAGCCGATTCGACTCAAAGTGTCTGCGACTACATTTTTAGAACCTTTGATGTGCTCTATTCTATATTTATAACCTGACAAGAGCATGTACCAGCGTCCAAGTCTTTCTGTTATATGTTTAACAGAATCTAAGTACTTCATTGTTATCGGTCTTAATAAGAAAAGGCTTCGGCTGTAAAAACTCATGATAGTGCAACACCCCTGAAATAATGCCCAAGAACTCCTTCTCACAGACAGTATAGTTGTTTAGCCCTCTTCCACCATACGATATAATTCGCTCTTGTCCGTCTTTTATCATACTTAAGTTGTAAAAAATCGATTTATCACTCGCGTCTGTCGTTAGAACCATCTCTTGCGACAAGCTTGGTAGGGCAAGTACTGGAGCTTCGCAAAGGGCTTTCTTCAAAGTTTGAAATAGTTGTTCTGCTGTATCTGACCAAATGAATTGTATGTCTGCTTTCAACAAGCGATAAAGAAAGTAACAGACGTCAGCGTAATTGGGAATATAGCGTCTAAAATAGTTCGTCAAACCCAAAAACGCACGCACATCTTTAACCCTTTTCGGTCTTGGGTAGTGCTGCACAATTGCTATTTTTTGAATCACTTTTCACTTTATCTTTACTGAAAATAAAGCCAAGATATTAAACTTCTGATCGGAAAAAAATTACATTTTCCAGGATGTAGCTTCAAATTTGCGTCTCTAAATTTGTGGAAAATTGTACGAATTTGTTCCAAATGCTTCATAGGTGATTTACTAACACATATGACGTCATCGAGATAAATAAGTAAATAATTACCATCTGGTTTCGAAATAGCTTATTCAAAGCCAACTGCATGAAATATGGACTTTGGCAAAAACCTTGCGGTAAACGCTTATATCTATAGGATCAGCGGTGTGGCGTTATGAATGTTGTCAAACGTGAGCTCTTCTCTGATATTGGTATGGTATGGTATGCTTGCTTGAGGTCCAATGTCGTTAAAACTTGATTTTGATTTTATCTCATTACATCCAGAACGTCCTTATAAACGGGCAGCGGTTGATATAACAGAAGACAAATCTTACTGAGGTTTCTGAAATTTACACAAAATCGATATGACGAGTCTCTTTTGCAAACCAGCACAATGAGGGAAGCAAAAGGACTATCGTTATCTTTAACAATGACTCCAGCAGTTAACAACTTATTTAATTGTTTGTCCACTTGACCCCGCATCTTATCATTCAAGCGGTACGGTCGACATCTTGTAGGTTTAATGTTAGGGTAGGCTGCAAATTTGCATTTTATTAAATTACACGGAGTTATATCTGTAGCAGAATAGAAAAAAATATCCTAAAATTCAAACAACAGATCAATAAATTGGGGGTACACTTCTCCTACAGCATCGCAGTCATTTACTAGAAAACCTTTTGATTGCAAATAAGCAACTTTTCCTGATAGTGTGGTGAGCGTCTTAACATGCGAGTCAGTAGCGCTTTGAGCCTGGCCTAACCGTGCTTGACCGTGCGATAAAGGTGGCTGCAGTGTGCCTTGCCTTCTCACTTTTTTACTAGCTGCCGACCGTGCAGCAGCCACGGAGCTCTGCCCATTAATGATATGCACAGATATTGTGTAGGTCCTACTTATTGTTTAAGTGTGTGAAATAAACAAAACTTGTATTCGTTTCATAACAACAAGAACATTTTATTCGTTCAGTTATTGACAATACGACATACAAATCCATGCACTAATACGTCGTTCAGCGCAGTGTCAGAAGTAAAACTACTAACAATTTTAGGCACGTTTATGTCTTTACTTCGAAGCATACAATAATATACACAGTAGTGTCCGCAAAATCGACTAATCCACGGCGAGCAATTTACGTTCAAATATCGCGCGAAATTTACAGTAAATAAATGCACAAGCGAATCGAAATATGTTTCGTAGCCGTTCTGCCGTAAAAGGGCCGTACCTGCATTTTTGGTCAAAATTGAGCTGACCATACCAGGCATGTCTACAGCATCTGCTGCATTTGCTAGTATAGTAAGTAAGTAAGTAAGTAAATAAATGATTTATAAAAAGCCAAAGACTTAGAAAATATCAGGGCGCATAGGATGATGGACGCTAGGTGGCAGAAAAGCTGACTGAAAGTAGTGGGTCTTTAAGTGACGTCTGAAGGTAGCCAAGGTTTGACATTGAAGAATTTGAGGAGTTAGAGAGTTCCAAATTTTTGGTGCAGAGACACGAAAAAAACAGAACCGAAAAATAAGTTATGCCGTAAAATTGCAAGTAACTGATAATCTCGTTAGGCCTGCTGCATTACGACTCTGGCAAGTGCGTGCTGTACTCGCTAAAGGCGAGATATGTGACACCCGAAAAAAATCGAATTCGCATAATCAAACCTTACCGACAACAAAGCAAAACCAACAGCAATGGCAATGGTTATAGAACGATTCTTCGATAGACGAATTTGTCTAAAGGAACGTATGTGGTAAAAGCAGGACTTAGATATTGCCTTAATGTGAGGTTTCAAGGTGAGATTAAAATCAAGTGTAACCCCGAGAATCGTGATAGTGTCAGAAAACTGTATCGCAAAATTCGCTATTTAACAGAAGTAAGAGAAGACATGGTTTTTAGACGCTGAGTGGTGCCAAAAAGTATAGCATTCGATTTAGATGGGTTGAGTGCCATGCCTTTTTTCACAGAATCAGACATGTAGTGAGCTCAGACACGACTGGAGTGTAATGAGCTCATTCAAATAATTGATAAGTGGCAAAGCGACATAGTATCATTTGCATATTGCTGCTAAAAGACCTGGTAAAATTTGGCAATAGTAGTCTGCTTGTCTGTATGTTGCTTGGTTACGCTACAATGGTGAAGGACATTTGGCCGTATCTGCACTGCAATTGTACAAAATCAAGGCAAACCACAGTATCTGCGTAGTTACTGCGGTTTACCTTGATTTGGCATGCAGATGCTGCGGTCCGCATTGGTATACACGCAGTTGCTGCTGTTTGCCGTGTTTTAGCTGTTTGTTTATTTACTTGACTAAAAACTTTACAGGCAACTTTCAGTTAACGAGAGCACATACAATATTAAATTCATTTAAAAATTAATCAAATTTGCTTTAATGCAAGTGCCATAAGTAAACAGCAACTAAGTAGGCGATTGTATTGTTTAGTTACATTAATGACAGTTTACTGTGTAGTCATCTTTGCGGCGTTCGTTTTTATCAGGCATGTATAGGCCTAAACAACTGGCGCATGTGCACCACATTGCCTGCACAGGCTTCTTGATTTTTTACGCGCCACGCACTATGTGTGCTAATGCATATTGGCTACGGTAATTATCTCTGTCCGTCCGACTGTTTTTTCGTCATATGTCTGTTACAACCCGGTACCGAATCAAATCCAGATAAGATGGCTAATTGGGGGTTTTACCCTATGATAGACTAAAGTCTCGTAATGTGGCTTGTGACAAAATTTTGTGACGCTGAATGAAAATTTTGTTCAAATGCGAATGTCAAAGAAGGATACACCTGAAAAGTCGTTATTTTTACCGCCAAATGCAAACCAGTTATTAAAGCGGAAGTAATAGTTTTCGTACATGTGACGACTGGCGTCGCAGCAGTAGGTTTTTTCGCTTTATGACTCGTGCAACGTTTAAGCAGCAAATGACTGTGGCAGTACTGTACACGTGTTTTTATAAGGCAAAATACAAGTGAATGGAACGACGGAATTTTAAGACTATTAGCGACTTGTTTTTTTTAGATCGAAGAGGTATGGGCTTTCTTTCATAATGCGTATTTCCACGGTGTCAATTTTTTTAGTAGCGGGACGTACAAGACGTGATTGAAGATCTTGTGCACGATTCCGTACAACCTCACAGGCTTGTTGACAACACGAAAAAGTGTCTCCGACGACCACATGTTCCAACAGATCGCAGTAAACATACATGTTGTCAACGCTGTCCAAAGACAATGAATAGGGATGAGGTGCTGATTTATCACTTGCATACCTTTCACCACTTTCGAAACCCAGCAGGTTAGTTAGATCTTCGCTGAAACGGACGGCAACGTCGCCGTACGCACCGACGGGATCTAACAGAATCCTCACTTTATTGAGACGGGTCGAAAACCGCACGTATAGAGACTCGTCAGACACTAAAGTGACTTGCTTTCGCTGTTCTTCGTGCAGAGCGTCGATCAAGAGTTGAATTCTAGGGTAGGTCGCCGACGGCATTCGTATTTTACGATAATATTTTCTGTCGACGTAAATGATGTAAAACATCTACCATCGGCGACGTTAACCAAGTCCTTAGAAGTTGAAATTTTCAACAGGCTTACTTCCCAGTCACCCTCAAGTTCGATCATATTGGCAAGTTTTGTATTGTGTTTTTCGGATAGTATTGCGTCGAGCTGTTAGACGGCAAAGTAAAACAGAACCGGCTCATTTCAACGTTATTTCATTCACCCACGTGTAAAACTTGTCCGGGTAATCTTTTTACAACCCGAGGTACTCTATCTTACCACTTCGTTTCCGCGTTTTTAGTATGCGATCGACGACGTAGTGCTTGTCGTCTGACTTTAACACCTTCTAAATTTCGGGCTCGTAGAATCTACCTTTTATAAGCTCACCGTTTAGATCTCTCAGTTCGTACGTCACAAGTGTGGTCAGCAGACGAGACGCGATCTCGAAAATTTTTTGCGACCATTCACTTAGGTATCCCTTGCGAAATGGTTGTCGTTGCATCGTTATGCGGACCTTGTTGCCAACACTGTATTTTCACTGAAACATTTTCGGTTTCAGCGGATATAGACGGGCTCTCACTCGATCCTCGTTGTGCGGCTTGACTTCTACCGGAGCCATTCCTATGGATCGGTGATAGGTATTGTTGTACGAGTGCAACAGATCGTCCAGCACCTCGACGTACCGTCGTGTGTTGGCGTGGGTGAAATAGCTATACATTTTTAGTTTTTAGAGTTCTGTTAAAACGCTCCACGACACTGGCCTTTAAATCGTCGTCTTCACTAATGTAAAAATGTATACCACGACTTTGCAACATGGACTGAAACGCAGCATTGAGAAATTTTTTGTTTTTATCGCTCTGCACTATATTACAATTTTTGTCAAACAATATCTTTTCGAACGCGTCGACGACGTCGCGAGCGGACTTTGTTCCGATGGGAACTGCCCAAGCGCGTTTTCTGAACACGTCTATACAAGTGAGCAGATATCGCATATCGTCGTTGAAAGGAGAGAGGGCGGATAAGTCGACGAGATCTCTCTGATATAGTTCTGCGATGTCTTTCGAATACGTTTTACGTCGTAAAAATCGAATTTTTTTTGGTTTGTGTAGCGTGTACGCGTCTTTCGATGACAGATAATTTTTAGTTTCTTGGTCGGAACGAGCTCTGTACCGTTTCAATATGCGTGCACCACCGAAACTACCAGGCGCACGAGGATCGGTGTAGACGACATCCAGGCTATTTTTGGTGTTCATATTGCGCCCACTGCAGACTGACGGGATGCAGTTTGCTTTTACCTTTCTCCTTTTAGCAAGCCGGTTGTCTCGACGACCCGGGTGATTCCAACTGACGACGTGGCGCCTGTCTCGGTGTGGATGGTTCCGGTTCGTTTATCCAGTTGATTTTGACGGGTTTCGCAGATTGTTTCTCCGGTGGTATTCGATCGGCAGCGTTTAGATATTGATGCAGTTTGGCAACGTATTCTTTGACTTTACGATTATCGGCTAAGGAACAATTACGGAGAGTGTTCGATAGACGAAGACTGTGATCGGTTTTTGCGATAGCGGTGGCGGGTCTCTACAGTCGCTTGTACTTTCTATCGAATTCGTCGACGAAAACAAGCTTTTGCATCACTTCAGCAGAAGGCCGCCGAGAAGCGACAACACGGGTGGCAGTAGAGCGGTAAGAAATCTACCTTTCTGCAGCACCTTGCGTTTCGCCCGCAACAAAGCTTTTTTTCCGAAGACAAAGTTCTTAGGTCGTATCGCTTGCGACGTAAGTTTTTTATCTGGCGATTTGTCAGCGGTACATTTCCTTTTATAACATTTTTCGCGCATTTGCTCACGCAGCGAGTGAACTCGTTGTCGCATTTGCGAACGTACTCTCGTTTAGCTTTTTCACCCAGTCTTCGTACGCGCTTCAGTACGGGTAAGTACTTTCTCACGCGATCGCTCATTTTGACACGTAAATGTAGTGAGTTTCACCGGGAAACACGTTCGTTCAAAGACGTAGATCTTCGTCTTGCTCAGTTGGAAGGTTAACGAACAAATAACTGTAGGGTTCTCGTGTTGCGTCTTTATATGCTTCCACGGCAAATGCGGACTAGGTGGGATACATCTGTCGCGACAGACTGTTGAATTGACTGACGTCTCTTGGATTTTTGAACAAGATCATATAGTGGGCGTTGAGGCTTGTGGTTTTGATGTATTTGTTTTTATGGAACAAATTCTGTACGAGGAATAAAACGCCAATTTTTTTTTGTGATGGGTGCTTTTGGTAAAGAGGTTAGCAATAGGTTCGTCCGTTTCGTTTATGAAATCGTCGATCACAAGCAGGACGGGCTCGCTGCCGTCAAAGTCCTCAAAGTCTGGCAAGCCGCGTCGAAATTCAACTTGAGGGTAGTTGGCAAACAGCTTCTGGTATTCGCCGTAACAGTATACAATTCTGGACGGTGACGGCTGCATTATGACGTCTACACTGTCGATCAATTTAAACACGAACTTCGTTTTGCCACATTTCTTGGGATTTGTCACCAGCGCCGTGAAAGGATGAAGAAAAGGCAGAGTCATGCCATCGTCGTCGACGAAAGCCCAGAACTGAGGCTATGAGGGCACTCAGCGTGGCAACAAACAGAGCTACGGTTGCGTATACTAAATCGTACAGCGGCGATTCGTCGTATTTGATATCATCGTATGTTGCCGTTCTGTTATTTATCATACAACATTACTGTCATCCCCTACGATTGTCTCCCTTATTTATACCACACCCCTACCTTAAGTTGGGGGGTTGTGCTAAGTTACGTTCAAACAACAACAAAGATCGTATGTAAAATTGCGTATATCATTTATTTACAACGAGCTACGATCAGTGTTGCGAAAACGTTTGTATGTATGCGCAGACAACATGTATATAATGTACATACAATGCGTACGAAAAACAATAACAACATGTAGACATCGTATATGTACACGCAATAAAAGTAGCAAAACGACGGTATATGCAGTAGGTAAAGTCGCACAACGTGATAAGTTCATTCTGAGCCGTCTCCTTCATACGTGCAGAGCCGGGCATTCAAACGGGCGATAGATTCGTGTCCGTAAACCAGAGTGTGCACACAATCGTCCAATATATAACGTTTGTCGTCGAATGCTGACAAACACGATTTGTTAATTTCTATCTTGCGCACACTGGAAAAAGTAAAGTGCTGAAACGACAGCACTTTTAAAGTGCTACACTTGGTTTGACACTTAAAGAGCTGTTCGTAGCATTTAAAGTGCTGTAGTCGCAGCACTGGTCATAGCACTTTAAAAGTGCTGGCAAATTCAGTCTTGTAAAGTGATGTGTTTGCCTGTGCCTGCAAGTACAGCACTCAACAAGTGCTGATAATAATCCAAAATTAATTGCGCCATACATCATCAGAAGTTATCTAACAAACACTTAAAAACTTCATTTTGATATTGTACGTATGTTATGTTGTATCAAAGACATAAGTTGTACAAACTTATGAAAATTGGCTATTAATATTATGACAATAGCTAAAAATGTTGGCTTTTACATAGGTCTACCCTTAATTTTATCTACATTCGCATCGTTATTTTTGTTTTCTTCGGTAATTCGTTATTTGTATTGCATAAGCTTAGAACTGAACGAACATAGGCCTAGGCCGCTGGCCCGCTGAGTCAGTCAAGTTTCCGCGGTCTGGCTGAATTGTTGTCGCTCGCGTCCTGGCGGGAAACTGGATTTATTAGCTCGTGCACGCCAGGCACGGGCTGCTGCAGTTGGACATCGGCCCCGTTGATGCACACATACCAGTGCAAATGACCTACATTATGCCTGCCCCGGGAAACGGGCGTCAGTCTGGCCGGCTTAGGCTCGAGATTCAGTACGTTCACTCTGTTCAAATCTGTTGAATACAGAACTTGAGATAAGATTGCTTGTTGATGTTGTCAGTTATACAGTGATAATAGCTTATAGGCCTATGCGTTTCAGTCATTTCAACTTTGAGATATATCATGTGGGCCTAGTATATCTTTGTATAATTGAATATGTTCACTGTAACCGCGTATTATAAACTGATGTTTTCTTGTTGTTTTAGTGATAAAAGAAATGAGAAGCTTGACCAAATCGACATTTTAGACGCTCTGCTTTGTCTGCTGCTGTATCTTTATCGACTCTGCAGTCTGCATGCAACTCCACATCTACACCGTTTCCGATAGTGTTACTCCTTTCGGCCTACTGTTACACACTGTAGGCCTGCAAAGCTGATTGTAGTCAAACGTGTAGCTTATGTGCTGACTGTTGAACTTAAATGTGACTGGTTGGTTGATTATATTCTTACGTGTAAAGTTACGTTTGACTGTTTTCCTAATACTTTTGTTGACGAATAAAGATGTTTGTGTGTACCATGTTTTAAGATGTTTGTTTTTTGACATGCACTGGATAGTTGTTAGATGGGATGGTCCTGCTCTTCTCGTCTTAATGCAAAATTTATTGCATGGGCTTTAACAGCAGCCTACAGCCAAACTGCAAAAGGCAATGAAAAAAAGAAAGAGTAATAAAAGCAAAAAGGTGGGGAGTAGGTGGTGAAAGTGCTGGAAGCAAGCCCGATAAGTGCTGCAAAAAGTGATAACAATGTGCTATAATTACAGCTCTTATAAGTGCTATAAATTTCAAAAGTTTCAGCATTTTAAAATTGCTTAAACGAGCCCGATAAGTGCTGAAAAAAGTGCTACAACCAGCTCTCAAAAGTGCTGAAACTTTTAGCACTTTCAGAGTGCTGCATTCTTCAAGTGCTAGTGTAGCACTTGAAAGTGCTCTCATTTTTCAAGCACCTTAAAGTGCTGCTAAAGTGCTGTTTGCAGCACTTTATTTTTTCAGTGCACAACGTGATTATTTGACTCAAAATGTCGAAATTTTGCAGTAGTAATGGTAGTTGGATTTTGGAGGACATGGAGGAAATTTTTCCATGACGGACGTGTTTTTTACAAATTTTTTCTTAACTTTCTTGACTTTTTCTGTCCCACGTTTTCACATAATAAACTATACATTTTTGCTTTAAGTCCTACAAATTTAAGAAGAAGCGTGGACCCTGTTTCAGACTTCATTTTAACCAAAACCCGGTGCTATGATTTTGAATACAATGGGTGAGTGGGGTCGAAAGTACTGGTGTCATATAAATCTATATCTTCCTTCATGTCCCGATACAAATCTTTTGTTTTTATTTTGCAACACATCAAGTCCGTATCGGTAAATAACAATTTCAGTCTGTCTCCGTATTTGGACTCGTATTAAAATTTATACATGACGAGTTTCGAAAGGTTCAGGATGCAAAAACCCATTGAGATGGGCTTGTTGAGACGAACCTTCTGTCGTCCTTCGGACCATTACTAGATCTGGGTTGATAATTTGGAAAAATTTGTAGAAAGGTTTGCTCACTGCCTTTCAAAGTTTCGCAAGGTCAGCTATTAGCCCAGTGCTGACACGATTTCTAACCTGTCCCATAGTTTTGCCGAATGTCGCATCTGCTTGTAATTTTGCCAAATCAGTTACAAAGTCTGAATGAGTATTTTTTTTTGTTTTTGTGCTGTGGGTGGGTGTTGTGAGTGGGATGCTTGACGTCTAGTTATCGTAGCCTATGTAGACGCAAAGACGGTGCACTTTGTACTTGTTGACAGCTACGTAACAGATACGCACTCCATTATCGACGTATAACGTACGTGAGTGGTTGATGCAGCACGCCGATGACTAAAGTTCGGGAGAAATGGCAACGACGTAGTACATACGTACGAACGCTTAAGAAAAAGAAGGGGAAGGGTAAGACACTCCGCAGTTTAGGGGTGGGGGTGAAAGTAAGACACCCCGAGCTCTTAGGGGAAAGGGAAGAGGGGGTGGGTTAGGATAGGACACCCCGGGTC